>Ga0233439_10000792_pt1 | contig 43900 bp, 32 predicted proteins | sample SI_123_September_6_FD_182713 | JGI IMG/M metagenome (GOLD analysis project Ga0233439, IMG submission 182713) | Seawater microbial communities from Saanich Inlet, British Columbia, Canada - SI_123_September2016_100_MG | ecosystem: Environmental > Aquatic > Marine > Inlet | place: Canada: British... | reverse complement strand
CTGGAACTATGGAACCATCTAGGCCATCAATATCTATGCTTAGATGAATTGGCCCTTCTAATTGTGATAATGTATCTAGCCACTGTTGCCAAACCTCTCTACCTGTGGAATGGTTTTGAGTATCTCTAGCAAAGAAAGTTGTGATTCTATCATCTGAAAGGATGGTTTGATGTTCTTCTTGACTATATGCTCTAATTCCAACTTGCAGTAATTTCCCTACTCCTAAATCGAGACTGCGAGATGCTGCACATGCATGAGAATAGACCTCGCCATCCAATTGACTGCGGAGGTCTGCATGTGCATCGATTTGGACAATTGTCAAGTTAGATAAATCGTTGCAAATTAATGGATGAGATTTTGCTGCATTTACCAGTGGTGGTAAGATACCATGTTCACCACCTAAAGAAATTGGAAAACAATCTCCTGCATACCACGGTTGTAGGTAATTTGAGATTCCATCTAATTGCTGTAATAATGAATTGCCTTCCCCATCCCATGGCTGATTGGTGTGGATTGCGTTACCTTTTGGTAAGTCATTTCCAAGAAGCGGTTCGTATAATTCTACTTGACCGCTTGCAATGATACACGATTCAGGACCTTGGGCAGTTCCTTGGCCATAAGATGTCGTCAATTCGTATGGAATTTGCAGTATAACAATATCTACAAGGTCACCATTTTCAGGTAATCCAAGGAAGTTACCATCAACAAACATAATGCCACCGGACTCATTCAAAGCAACTGCCCTTAAAAGAAAAACGGAAATAATGTCTCTCCCGTTTATGACAATACTGAAAAAATATTTCCAGAAAATCGTAAATTATTGGCATTTTCATGAAAAAACGGCGAGAAGTTAATATGGGTCGGAAGACAATAGTTAATGGTAGTCGGGGGAGATTATCGGCATTGCCGAGTCAATCCTAGCGCGGAGGAATTGAAATGGGTATGACAATGGGAGAGTTAACGAGAGCGATTCAACAACACATCGATACCGAGATGGATTCGGAAGTTGCGCAGGGAATGGCCGAACATGCATTGGGATTCTTTGGCTTCTATAACAGGATTATTGACAATGCTCTAGAACCAACTGACCGTAACTTGTTTTACATGTTCCAAGATTATGATTTGCTTACAACCGAATCCGAAGAAACAACCCTTTGGGATGGTCGTGAATGGAGAATTCACTATTGGAAATTCAAACCAGATCTGCGCGAGCGCGTTGAAGCATATATGCAACGCAACCTCGAACCAGAAGAGATCGACCCATTCGCTGACATCTATGGTGGCAACGGTGCTGCTATTTGGACAAAGGAAGCTGAAAGAGTCAAAAATCCAAATGCATTCAATGCAAAATGGTAATTGTAGCATCACAACTCCTTTTTAGGGTGAATAATTAGGGGTTTTTATGCGCAGTATTGTTTTGGTGGCAATATTGTTGCTGGCCAGTGCATCTCCTATTATGGGAAATTCTACAGCACAACAACCAGACATTGTTCAGGAACATTGGTACCATTCTTATCTGACACTAACTACTGATGTACAATCATGGGCTGAAGATTATCCCGATATCGTCAAATTGACCGTTGCTGGACAGACTGAACTTGGTAGAAATCTCTGGGTTGTTCAGATTTCTGATTGGTCAAATACACAAAATACCAAGCCAGATGGCACTCCAAAAGAAATTGTTTACATCGATGGCGGACACCATGGAAATGAGCACTTAGGAACTGAATTGGCATTCTTAACCGCTGAATATTACATAGAGGGTTGGGCTGCGGGAGAACAGGAAGTTCTCGATGTCCTAACTACAACAGAACTACATATTCTCATCATGCTGAATGCTGATGGTAATGACATTGACACACGCTGGAATATCAACCAAGTGGATTTGAATCGAAATTATGACCATTATTGGAATACCTGTGAGACGACCCAGCCAGGGAGTAGTGCATTTAGTGAATCTGAAACTCTCGCGAATTCTAATTACATGAATACGATGGTTTCTGATGCTGATCTCTATGTCACGATGCATACTGGAGTTTGGATAATGCTCTATCCTTGGGGTAAATGGCCTGACCAACCATCGGATTGGGAGTTATTCCATGGAATAAGGGATGAAGTTCACACAAATATCTCAGAGATTCCAATTCAAAATGCAAATCAGGGTTTGTATCCAAATTGTGGAACCAGCAGAGACTATGGATACGGGGTAATGGGATTCCCAACTTTCACATTTGAAACTGATGATGAGCAATGGTTACTTGGAACAACCGAGCCTTTGTCAGATAGACTTGGAGAAGAATTAGATGTTATGAAATATTTGATTGACAATGTTTGGTATTGGAGAGCAAGATTATCGATTGAAGAAATCACAATAGATGATGATGTAGTAAATTTCGACATTGTCAATGATGGAAGGGCTACTACAAGGAATGCTACATTACAATATCTAAATGAAGAAACTGATGAAATTCTTTGGCAATCAGATAATTTCACTGTTAATACTACAAGTAGAATCAGTGTTTCAACTAATGGATTTGATTATGATAATGGAGTCTGGAGGCTATCATACCAAAAACGAATTATCAACAGTGCACAGTGGGTAAATGAAACAGTGAATGAATCACTTGTTTCAATCATTAAAGTTGAAGATGATGGTTTCTTACTTGGATATGGTTTATTCAATCCATTATCATTGATAATGGCACTCTGTGTAGTAGCAATTCTCAAGCCAGAATTAAGCGAAATCGAGATTTCTGAATAACGCTTTGAAATCACTGCGGAGGTTTTTCACTCCACCAAGCCTCTTGGACTGGTTGTTGGGTAAGTGGTGGAGTAATTGGCGTAACCGGAACTGAAACTGGTTGAGGGTTTTGCTCAACTGGAGGTTGGTACATGGTTTGTGCCACTGGGGCCTGTCCCGTAATAGGTGCTTGGTACGCCACTTGTCCGCCGGGAATTAAACCAACTTGCGTGGTCATGTTTACTTTTGGATCATTCAAGGTAAAGGCCATAATGATGCCAATAATCAGTATTAATACCGAACAACAAATTCCCATAAATCCGCCCGCTATTGCAATACCGCCGCCGATGGCTTCCTCCATGCATGCTTCGTCACAATAATATCCAGTAATATCAACCTCTACATTGCTATTTAGAGTGTACTCCATACCTGACATTTTATGATCAACAAGTGCATACAATTCCCTATCACCCTCAGTATAGTTCATCATATCATCATTGTAACATCCGTATTCGGATTCAATCGCATTATTTCCCATACTATCAACGATTGTAAGGTCAACTGATTCACAATCCACTGGATGAATTATGTAGACTTGAATGTCCCAAGACTCATTTTCATTGACCGTAAAAGTTCCACTTGATTGGTCTTCGAGATAAGTGAGGTCTTCGAGTGCGCCTGTGAGATTCCCGATACCCGAACCCATGCTAATGCCGCTACCGATTAACATGATAACTCCGATGCCGATAATGACTTTGCTTGCGATGTGCATACCTCGTTCATGGCGCTCCCTGTTATCAAAGTGACTATTATGTGGTAATGGTCATGAATCAATTCCAAATGATGGAATTTTGAATGGCTGGTATTCACTATTGGCCAATGTTTATTGAAATTGTGTCGTGATTAGGTTGAAGTGCTGTAGCCCATAGGCGTAAACGGTGAAAGCATGCAAATCACAGTAAGTTCAGGAAACAACGTCAACGGAACTCTAATTCTACCCATGTTTCAAGGTACAGAAAAGTTAGATGATTCAAGCGGAGGAATTCCAGCTCAATTAAGAAGCCAAATCAACACTGTGTTATCTGACAATGATTTCAAAGGAAAGGCAAAATCGACTCTTACACTTCTCGGGGGAGAAGGTGGAAAAGCAATGTTAGTTGGTCTTGGAAAGAAAGAAGATGCTGATGCAAGTACATACAGAAAAGCCGGTGCTACTGTAATCAAGGCTAGAGGCAAAAAACACGGTACGGATTTGACTGTTAAACTCGATTCAACCGATTGTGCTCTTGTGGCTGCATTTGCAGAAGGACTGTTGTTACGAGATTACTCATATAACCATTACAAAACAATTGACGAAGACGACAAAGAAGACGATCTGAGTGCAAGAATTATTTGCGATGAAAAGATTGAAGCAGATTTGAATGAAGCAATTCGAATCGCTACTGGGGTTGCATCGGGTGTTCACCTTTCCCGTGACTTAGGAAATGCTCCTCCAAATGATATGTATCCAATGGCGTATGCCAAGAAAGCAATGGATTGGGCTAAGCAATATGATGGCGTTAGTGTTGGCGTAATAACTTACGAAGAGGCGCTTGAACATGGAATGGGTGGATTAATCGCTGTTGGAAAAGGCAGTGCTAGAAAACCCTGCATGGTTATTTTCAAAATGAATGAGCACCTTGAAGGGCGCTGTCCTGTCATCGTTGGAAAAGGAATCACATTCGATACCGGTGGTATCTCATTGAAGCCGGGACAGAATATGGATGAAATGAAGTACGATATGGGTGGTTCAGCTACTGTATTTGGCATGATGGAAGCGCTTGCTTCAACTGGCCATACTGGTAAAGTAATTGGAATAACATGTATGGCTGAAAATATGCCTTCTTCTAATGCTCAACGCCCAGGAGATGTTATCAAAACGCTTTCAGGCAAAACCATCGAGATTTTGAATACAGATGCTGAAGGACGATTGGTTCTTGCTGATGGATTATGGAAGGCTGGCGATTATGATCCTGAATATATTATTGATTTTGCAACTCTAACCGGTGCATGTGTAGTAGCGCTTGGACATGAAGCGACTGGCCTATGGTCAAACGATGATGATTTCCGAACAAGGATCCATGAAGCTGGAAATGCTGTTGATGAACTTGCTTGGCCAATGCCACTATTACCTGCTTTTGAAAAAGAGATGACAAACTCAAAAATCGCAGATACTCGTAATCTTGGCGCTGGGCGCTGGGGTGGAGCAAATACCGCTGCCGCTTTCTTGAAGCAATTCGTGCCTAAGCGTGGAGAAGGAGATGATGCTGAACAAATTCCTTGGGCTCACATGGACATTGCAGGAACTTTCTGGGGTGCAAAAACTAACGACATGGTTGGTCATGGAGCATCTGGAGTTCATGTTAGAACTCTTTATCACTTAATTACACAGTGATAGTATTCATACTGCAATAACTGCGAGGCAATTCTAGCATGAAGGAAATCTCCAAATTACTGCTGCTACTTTTTGCGTTATTAATATTATTAGCGCCTACAGCAAGCGCCTATGATGATGATGATGAAGAGGAAGATGATGATGAGGAAGATGGTTTTGAAGAATTCAGCGAAGATTTGGGTGATATCGCTAAATCATTATTGATAGCAACCATCGTTCTAATCGCCTGGAAACCATTGCACATATGGTTACAAAAATCAGGAATAAAAAATAATGCTGAGAGTTGGGGAATTACTGATGTCAAGGCTGCTAAAAAGAAATTATTGAGATTCAACAAATGGATGCTGAGAGTTCATATCGTTGCCGGTACTGCTGCAACCATAGTTGGATTAATACATGGAATTGGCACTCAAATGCCTGATTGGGAAAGTTCTGCTGCATGGGCAGGGTGGGTCGGAATGCTATCTATGTCAATTCTTGGAGCATTAATAATGTGGAAATGGCCACCTAAAGCAATTAAGAAAAGAGCAAGAGCACTGCACACTCAAAGAGCATTGTTAATTGTCACCATCATATTGCTAGTAATTGGCCATGAAATGATGTAAAGTGGCTAATTTAGCCTTAATTCCGGCATTCTTATTCTATAGTTGATGTGATTATTGTTGTAAACGAATATCGAAAGAATCGTTGAGTTCATATAGGGTTGCAGATAGGCCACTATGTAACCGATGGTTCAGTAGTGGTGACTGGTATGGCTGATGGCGAAGATTGGGAAGAAAAATTGATTGAACAGATGTCAGAAATGTTTCGTAACATGGGCATGCCAATCGATAAGGACCAACTACGCAAGTTAATGGATCAATTCCGTGGTCAATTCAAAGAAATGGGTATTGATGCAGAAAAGATTGCCAAGGGAGAAGTTAATTTCAACTTTGATTTGTCAAATCTGGCAAAGATGTTTGCCAAGGGCGATGACCTTGGTGACATATTGAAAAACATGGGCATGGCTGTTGAAGTTGATGCTGCTGTTGAAATTCCGACTCCTACTACTGAAAAGAAAGAAGATAAAATCATTGATTTACCTACCGATGACATCTACTTAGATGGATGGAATATGAGTGTTACAATCGACTTTTCATTGCGTGGTGAAATAGAACAAGACCAAGTTGAATTATCACTGGTCAAGGGTGGACAACAAATTGAAGTCCTCAAGGATAATCAGGCACATCCATTGGCACGAATTGCCCTCCCTCATCAATGTGAAGATGTGGTTGATTTCAGCCTTAACAATGGAATTTTGGATATTACTCTAAAATTGACTCCTCAGGGTTCAGCCACAGAATCTACCAAAGATACTGTTGATTTAGATGATGAAGAGTATGATGATGAAACCCCTCCGACTGAAAATATTAGTATCGATTTATCAGATGATGATGATGACGATGAAGATGATGATGGCGGAATACCAATATTCTGAACAGAAGAAAAACAAAAATTGAATAAAAACAAGGAAGTGAAAAAATGAGTAAAGTAATAGGAATAGATTTAGGAACTACAAATAGCTGTGTTGCAACGATAGAAAATGGTGACCCTGTCATCATTCCAAATGCTGAAGGTGCAAGAACAACGCCTTCGGTTGTTGCATTTGCAAAAGATGGTTCCGAGCGATTAATCGGGGTTACTGCAAAACGTCAAGCTGTAACAAATCCAGAACGAACAATTATCTCTGTAAAGAGACATATGGGGACTGATTGGTCAACAAAAATTGATGATTCGGAATATACTCCTCAAGAAATATCTGCATTTATTTTGCAAAAGTTGAAGGCTGATGCTGAAGCATATCTTGGTTCGGAAGTGAAGCAAGCGGTTATCACATGCCCTGCATACTTTACCGATGCACAAAGAAAGGCAACCAAGGACGCTGGAAGAATTGCAGGACTTGAGGTTCTAAGAATTATCAATGAACCTACTGCTGCTGCATTAGCATATGGTGTTGACAAAGGAGATGAAGCAACAATTCTGGTCTACGATCTCGGTGGAGGTACCTTCGATGTATCGGTCCTTGAAATATACGAAGTTGATGGACAGCCACAGATTGAAGTTAAGGCAACTGCTGGAAATAACAAACTTGGTGGCGATGATTTTGATGATTTGGTAATTGAATGGTTAGTCAGTGAATTCAAGAAATCAACTGGTATTGATTTAGGCAAAGATGTTCAAGCGCTCTCACGTCTCAAAGAGGCTGCTGAAAAGGCAAAGATTGAACTTTCAGGAACAAAGACTACTCAAATTAATCTGCCGTTTATCACAATGAAGGATGGTCAACCAGAACATTTGGATATTTCATTATCTCGTGCAAAGTTTGAAGATTTGATTTCCAAATTGATTGAGAAGACAATGCGCCCTACTCGCCAAGCAATGAAGGATGCTGGTGTGAAGAAGGGAGATATTGACAAGGTAATTCTCGTTGGCGGTTCAACTCGAGTACCTGCAGTTCAGGCTGCGGTTGAGAAGGAAGCTGGAAAAGAGCCATACAAGGGAATTAATCCAGATGAGGCTGTGGCAATGGGTGCTGCAATTCAAGCAGGAATCATTGCAGGTGATGAAGGTGTTTCTGACATTTTGCTCCTCGATGTTACTCCTCTAACACTTGGAATTGAAACTCTTGGTGGCGTAATGACCACAATGATTGAGCGTAATACGACAATCCCTTCACGACGTTCTGAAATATATTCTACTGCCTCAGATAACCAACCTGCTGTGGAAATACATGTATTGCAGGGTGAGCGTGAATTCGCAAAGGATAACGTCACTCTTGGACAATTCCATCTTGGTGGAATTCCTGCTGCACCTCGTGGCGTTCCTCAAATCGAAGTTACTTTTGACATAGATGCCAATGGAATCGTCAATGTGAGTGCAAAGGATATGGGGACTGGCAAGGAACAATCTGTTACTATTGAATCTGATACTTCACTGTCAGAGGATGACATTAAGGCTAAGATTGAAGAAGCTGAACAATTCGCTGAAGAAGATAAAACTCGCAAAGCTAAGGTTGAACTTAGAAATATGGCAGACCAAGTAGTCTATCAAACTCGTAGAACACTGGAAGAAAATGCTGAGAAATTAGATGATGCTGATGTTGAACCTGTAAAGTCCCTATTGGATGAACTTGAGAAGATGGTTCAAGATGATGACGGTAAGCCTCTAAATCTAGAGGATGTTGATGAAGCATCCATCCAAACCAAGGTAAAGGAAGTTGAAGAATCAATGCATGCTGTTTCTTCAAAGTTATACGAAGCTGCAGCTGCTGAAATGGCTGAGAAAGAAGGTAATGCCGATGCTGACGACGGCAATATTGACGTCGCTGGTGATGATGGTGTCGTCGATGCTGATTTTGAAGTAGTTGACGAAGACTGAAATTCATTGGTGAATTTGTCTAATCTTTACTGGTGAAATAGAAGCGTTTGGCTTATTGATGAGAGATTGGTGGCTTGTCTATGAGCGATGCATCAATCCTCTCTGATACCGACCGTACCACCGGTCGAGATGCTCTTCGCAAAAATATTCAAGCCGCATTGGCATTATCGGGTGCTATTCGTTCAACCCTTGGCCCACGAGGTCTTGACAAATTGCTAATTGATAGTTCAGGACGAACTTTGACAACAAATGATGGAGTAACTGTTCTTGAGACTGCTAAAGTTGAGCATCCGGTCGCAAAAATGCTGATTAACGCCTCATCTGTGCAAGATAAAATCGCAAGAGATGGAACTACTTCAACAGTATTAATCAGTGCTGAAATGCTGAATAATGCTTGGCACTTGGTAACTCAAGGCGTTCATCCTTCAATGATTGCACGAGGATACAGAATGGCCGAAGAATACTGCCGTGATGAATTACTTTCCTTCACTCTTGAGGCTACCAAAAAGGATAGGTTGATCGCAACGCAAACATCACTCGCTGGCAAAGGTCATGAAGCAATGCGCATGCATTTAGCCCGCTTATCTGTTGAAGCGGCTGAAATAATTGTCGAAGACCAATCTGGTACAATTATTGCCGACCCAACTAGAGTCAAAGTGCTTTCACAAAGCGGAGGGGCGATTACAGATTCTCAACTAGTAACTGGGTTGGTTTTAGCAAAAAAACGGATTCTTGAAGCGATGCCGAAGAAAATTGGTGCTGGCAAAATTCTGATAATTAATGGTGGGATAGAGAGACGTGCGATGGCATCTGAAATGAAATTAAATGTAACCTCAACTGGAGTTCTGCAATCATTCAGGGATAAAGAAATGGAGATATTATTGCAACAGGTCAACCATTTACAGTCAATTGGCGTTACTTTACTTGCTTGTCGTGAAGGAATTGATGATGATATTCGTTCAGCGCTTAATGATGCTGGAATTCAAGCATTTAGAAGAGTTGCAAGAGATGATTTAGATTTGCTTGCCAGAGGTTGTGGGGCTACATTAGTTCATGATGTAAAACATGCAACTATCCAAGATTTAGGAGCATTTATTGAATCCAGAAATGAAATGTGGAATGGAGTCTCACACTGGATTGTAGAAACCGAAGAAGGTGGTGCAACTTTCATTGCCCGTGGCTCTACAATAGATGTCTTAGGTGAAGTTGAGAGATGCTTTGGAGATGCGCTTGGAGTTGCTTGTCAATTGATTGAAGAGCCTTTGCTCTTGGCTGGAGGTGGCGCTACACAGGTTGCTTTAGCCAGAAAATTAAGGCGCCATGGCGAAACAATACCTGGTAGAGAACAATTAGCAATAGAAGCATTCGCTGATGCATTGGAAATTATTCCGAGAGTTCTTGCTGAAAATGCAGGGCTAGATCCAATTAACACATTGCTAGAAATTGTTGCTTCACAAAGTAACGCCAGTGATGATTGTTCGCATCACTTTGGATTAAATGTAAACACAAGAAACTCAAGAAACATGGTTGATGATGGAATTCTTGAACCTCTTCGTATTACCCGTCAAGCGATTAGTGGTGCCACAGAAGCCGCTGTTTCTATTCTTCGTATTGATGACGTTTTATGGGCTAAGGCTGATGCAGTCATTCCAGATATGCCTGAAATGAATTGATATCCACTCAACTCTTACTATACTGAAAAAAGCACATTTATTGTTAGTGCCGGACTCTTGTTCAAATATATGATTGATTGAGATGTTATTATGAGTGACAAATCGCAAACCACTGTTGGCATTGATGATATTGCAATCCACTTTCCTCGATTATTTATGGACATGAAGGATTTTGCGGAAATGCGTGGTGCTGATTATTCTAAACTGAACAAAGGACTTGGACTAACTGCAATGTCAATACCTGATGTCCATGAAGATACTGCGACTATGGGTGCGATGGCTGTAATGCAGATAATTGACCGCAATGGGTTAAATCCAAGAGATATTGGAAGGATGTATTTGGGAACTGAATCCGCATTAGATGGAGCTAAACCTACAGCAACATACATTCTCGACATGCTAACACAACGTTATCAAGAACGATATGGAAATGATTGTTTTGTCAATTGTGATGTAGTGGATATGACTTTTGCCTGTATCGGTGCAGTTGATGCTCTGCATACTACATTAGATTGGGTCGCTCGTTCAACAGTAGAAGATGAACGAGTAGGCATTGTTATTTTCTCTGATAATGCCAAGTATCCACTAGAATCTTCAGGAGAATATACTCAAGGAGCTGGTGGCGGAGCGCTATTGATTAGAGAGAATCCAAGATTACTTGAAATTCCAGATTGTATTGGTGTTTCAACCACTCCTGTTCATGATTTCTTCAAGCCGAGACGCAATGTTTCAATTCATTCTGTGATTTCGAATGTTATGCAATTGGCCCAGGAAACAGGCCAATCGGTCAAGAAAGGACTTGTTGAACGAATGATTAAGCATCTTCCTGAATCTACTGTAAGAAAATTAGGAATTTTTGCACACGGAGAAAATTCGGTCAATGTTCATCGCGATGAACCTATTTTTGATGGTCAATTCTCTAATCGATGTTATCAAATTGCAGTTCGACAAGCATTCAAGAATTTCGCTGATAAGTCACAAGTTAATGGAAGATACGACCCTGAAGTTGATGAACGATTTACCGAACAATGGGCACGAATTATCATGCATCTTCCTTATGCATTCCAAGCCAAGAGAATGTTTCCAGATGTATTCCGCCATGACCGGCTCAATACTTCCGAATGGGAACTTATCGTTGAAAAAATAGGTGAGCCACCTGTTGAGCCACAAACAAAGGATGCCACTATCATTGAAGCGTGGGAAAAGGAAATGGATAGTTACCGCCGTGCGATATCTAAGACTCAAGAATATATTGAATTCCATGCATCAAGAATAGAAAAGGGCCAAAGAGCCTCTAGCCTAATTGGCAATCAGTACACCGGTTCCATATTCCTTGCATTGATGTCAACATTTGAATCGGACTTAGAAGAAAATAACAATTTAGATGATGAGTTCTTTGGACTTTGTGGATATGGGTCTGGTGCTAAGGCAAAGGTTTTCGAAGCAAAGGTCAACCCTAGGTGGAGAGAAGTTGTTTCTCGTTGGCATTTATTTGAAAGACTCGCGGGGAGAGTTGCAATAGACCAAGTCACATATGAAAATCTTCACAAAGGTACAAGAGATAATTCGGTCATTTCCCCTAATGGTGAATTTGCTCTAATCGAAATTGGCGAAGATGGTGTCATGGAAGGTTCTAGACACTATGAATGGATATCAGCTTGAAGGAAATTGCAGAACTACCTTGCCACATTTTCCTGATGTTGCTAATTCCATTCCCTGTATAAAATCAGAGATAGGAAATTGATTTGTTACAATGCTTTCAACATCTATTTTTCCAGCACCTAATAATTCGTGCATCGTATCCCAAGTAGACCACATTTTCCGACCATTGATTCCCTTCAAATGTAAATATCTGAAAACTAATTCATTCATCGGTATCTCAGGCGTGGGACTTCCATACACCGATAGAACATTGACATAGCCTCCCATTCTTGTTGACCGAATAGTGTTAGCCAGGGCAATAGGTGAGCCGGAAAATTCACAGGAGTTATCCACTCCTCGGCCATCGGTTGCCGAGAGGATTTCTGCGATGATATCGTGGTCTTTTCCAAGAACGATATCAGCACCTAACTTTTCTGCAAGATCCATTCGGTATTGATTATCCCAATCAATAGCAATTACTTTCTCTGCACCCATTGCTTTAGCAGCATTTACTGCAAATAAGCCAATAGGTCCTAAGCCATGTATTGCAATCGTTGCACCTTTGATTGGACCTCCTGTCAATGTATGGATTGCATTACCAAGTGGGTCTTGTATCGAAGCAAATTGTGGGTTTAATCCATCGGGGATTGTTCTCGCATTGGTACTAGGGGCTGAGAAATATGGGGCGAAGGCTCCGTTTACTTCCACACCGAATATTGTCCCATTTTCACAAATATGGGCATTTCCTTCATCACAACGCGGACAATTCCAACATGCAAAGTGGCACTCAATTGCAACGGTTTCACCTATTCGGGATTCGGAAACTCCGCTACCGACTGCAACAATTACTCCACATGTTTCATGACCAGTAATAGTCCCAATTGGTACATTATCTCTACTCCATTGGTCCCACTTCCAGATATGAATATCCGTTCCACAAATTGATGTGGCTAATGTTTGTACAAGGACTTCATGTTCTTCTGGCACGGGCACAGGATGTTGTGAAAGTGAAAAACCGCCCTGCTCGTCAGCGGTTTTTGTCCATGCCATCATCGTTGCTGGAATGGTACTCATGCTCTCCCCTAAAATTAACTTTACAGCCGCCACCTTTTGATTATTGGCTTGGGCCAAGTCAATTATTTAAGCGAATATTTAACTAAATTTGGTTCATTTTGCATTATTGTGATTTGGGCTGTTTTAAGGTATGTTGATTAAGGAGGCGCGACGGCCTAAAAGCCCGTTGATGTCAATGAAGTACGTCGTGGTCAGCGGAGGAGTCCTTTCCGGATTGGGCAAAGGAGTTACTGCAAGTAGCATAGGGGTTTTACTCAAATCCGCAGGACTGCGAGTCACTTCTATCAAAATAGATCCATATCTAAACAGCGATGCTGGAACAATGTCTCCGTTTGAACACGGTGAAGTTTTCGTTCTTGATGATGGTGGCGAAGCAGATTTGGACCTCGGCAATTATGAGAGATTTTTAGATATTAACTTAGCCAAGGATAACAATTTGACAACTGGAAAGGTATATTCCAAAGTAATTGAAGCTGAAAGACGTGGTGACTATTTAGGAAAAACAGTACAGGTCATTCCACATGTTACCGATGCGGTAATGGAATGGATTGAGGAAGTTGCAAGTAAGCCTGCAGATGGAACCGATCTAGTTCCAGATGCCTGTATCATCGAATTAGGAGGCACTGTTGGTGATATTGAATCATCACCATATATTGAAGCCTTGAGACAATTCCAATTCAGAGTCGGAAGAGAAAATGTAACCTTTGTCCATGTATCTTTAGTTCCTGTAATGGGTCCTGTAGGTGAGCAAAAAACAAAGCCTACCCAACATACTGTCAAGGAACTAAGAGGGCTCGGAATCTCTCCCGATATCCTAGTTTGTAGGTCCAGCGCACCGCTGAACCTTGAAACTCGGGAAAAATTGGCTGCATTTTGCCATGTTAGCCCAGATGCTGTGTTCTCAACACATGATGTTCCAAACATTTACCATGTTCCATTAATGCTCCAAGAACAAGGTTTGTGTGATATTCTGGGACTAGATTGTGAGTCTACTGGTTTATTGGCTGAATGGAGAAAGATGGCATTACACCTTGATACTCTTAAACAAGAAGTAAGAATCGCAATGGTTGGTAAATACACAGGTTTGAGTGACGCATATCTTTCTGTTATCAAATCATTACAACACGCTGCGATGGCAGTTGATAGAAAATTGATTATCGACTGGGTTGAAGCATCACATCTTGAAGAGGACTGGGATAATGCTGAAGATTCTGCAAGTGCATGGCAGATGCTGAAAGGTGCTGATGGCGTATTGGTTCCTGGCGGCTTTGGCGATAGGGGTATTGAAGGAAAGATTCTCGCTGCTAATTATTCCAGAACTAACAATATTCCATATCTTGGTATTTGTTTAGGATTACAAATTGCAACCATTGAGTTTTGCCGTAATGTCTTGGGACTCGCAGGTGCAAACTCAACTGAATTTGATGAAAATGTAGAACATGCAGCAGTTGTATTCATGCCAGAGATTTCAAAGACTCATTTGGGCGGAACAATGCGATTAGGTAGTCGACCTACTCTGTGGCAAGTTGATGAATGTAAAATTAGATCCCTATATGGAGAGGGTGATTCAGTTGATGAAAGACATCGCCACAGATATGAAGTAAATCCAGACCTAATTGAGCAAATTGAAGCGGCTGGGTTGAAGTTTGTTGGCAAAGATGAAACTGGACAGCGCTGTGAAATCTTTGAACTAGACGGACATCCATATTTCGTTGGAGTACAATATCATCCTGAATTCAAGAGCCGGCCAAACCGGCCATCACCTCCGTTTTTGGGATTGCTTCAAGCAGCCTGTAACAATTGAACGATTCTAATAGAACCCACTGAAACCTTAGAGCCAATACTCTTTAGAAGTAGCAGATACAAGTATAATGTATGCAAATAGCAATTATTCTCGGATTAGTATACATTATTTTGACCTCAACACTTCTAGTAAATTTCGCAAAGGAGAACGGAAATAACTAGATTGGATCATTCTGCGATTCTAATTAGCCTCGTAGTACGGAATCCTTGCAATATTTTGATGAATCTCTTTTTCTGAAACATTTCATCAAGCATATTATCGCCTGTATCAATCCTAACATTTGATAATCCAATCAATTTACTCGGTGTTGCAACTCCAAGAATATTATCAATTCCAATCACCCTTAGAACATCTGGAGAAAGTTGTAAGTTACCTCTGCCAATTAGGAATCCTTGACCACCCATCGGAGAAAGTAGTAACAAAATTGGCTTAGCCTCACCGTTATCATCTACGTGCAGATGAATTATTTCTAACAAACTTTGTTCGTTTAAGTCAAGGTGAATTGTACGATTATTATTTCCATTCCCTGAAGGAGATTCTATGTCAATTCCAAGAAGAGTCAATTCATGACCACAATGCTGAGCCATCCGCTTCAAAGTTCCACCACTACCCCAAACTATCATCAATTCATCATTTTCTGCGACTAAAGTTTTGACATGTTCAGCAAGTGCTTCAATGGTATCTTCTTCACTAGCACGTTCAACCTGTTCCTTGGCACCTTGCATGAATCGTGGACTACTTGGAGTCCATGCTTCACCATACATTCGAACTTTCCAAACACCTGTTTGATAGACTTCTTCATCTAAATCCATTACTTCGGTTATTCCAGTTCTTAAATCTCCCAAATGATATGCTAATACAACTTCAGCTGCTGCTTTAGGTGTTGTAGCAAAACAACCGCTATGCATTTTCACACCACCTGGAACTCCTACAATTGCTGTTTTTGAAGCGCCCTCGCCAATGCTCTCGAGCGCTTTTACAATATCTCGCGTAGTCCCGTCACCACCGGCATAAAGAATGAGATCAATTTTTGAATCAATTAATTGTTCTACCAAAGATGCAGTGTCTTGTGCCGAAGTTAATTTTGGAGAGTCACCAATAATGGTCGCTGGTGTTTGCCCTAACCAAGAAGAACCCATGCGGCCAGACCAGCAAATGAATTCCACACCCTTACCTTGACGGTTTAGGCTGCTGTCAAGAAGTTGCCTCAACTTGTCAATACATTGTTGCATTCGAGGACCTGCTCTATCCTGTGCCCCAGCAGCCCTTGCTTCCTCAGCCCTTCCATCACTTCCTTTGAAGCCCAGACGACCGCCTAAGCCAGCATCAGGATTGACGATGATACCGACTCGCATGGCTCTGCCACCCGCTCTACATTCATCAATGTGCGGAGGAAAAATTGTTTTTTCTTAACAATGTTCAACAATGTTGAATTGATATCAACTTCTAGCCATGCTATGCGCAGTCATGATGAGACTATTCCAAACCTAGAAGATGCTCTGGCCAGCGGCTTTGCTGAATTGAAAATTGGCGAAAAAAATATCAAATCATCTGAGCCAAAAAAAGAGCAAGCAATTGAAACCCCTTCTCCAGAAACTCAACCTACTACAGCATCAGAACCAAAGTATGGCTACAAAATTAATGCAGTAGAATCTAGGCAATCATTCGTTGTAAAATCTAATTCTGCTACAACTGAAACAAAACAAGGACTTGACGTTACAAGTCCTGCCGAAGAAGAACGCATTGCTATGGAAAAGGCTCGGCTAGAAGCCGAAGCCTTAGCACAACAGCCACAAAAACCTCAACAAGAAATCAAAGATAAGCCATCTTCAACAATCGGTGATGACTTTGAAGCTTCTTGGTAATGCAATACAGTTCTGTTTTGAATGATAGTCAAAGGTGGATTTGATAGGTTGGCGACGCCCCCCAAGGATTGTCGGGCACACCCTGCGGGGCGTGTTTCAACAATCTGAGGCTAGTGTGATGTCAATGATTAACGTAACTTTACCAGATGGAACTGTCAATGAATACGCGGAAGGAATTACCTGTGCAGAAGTGATTACTGATGCATTAGGACGTAAGCATGGATGCTTGGCAGCAACTGTTGATGGCGTAGAAAGAGACATGTCAACTAAACTTGCTTCGAGTTGTTCTGTGGAAGGCATTCTCTCAGATTCTGATGCCGGAATACACATCTTACGCCACAGTGCAGCACACCTATTGGCACAAGCTGTTACAGAATTATATCCAGGCGCATTGCCTACAATCGGGCCTGCTATTGAAAGAGGATTTTACTATGATTTCAAAATGGACCCAATTACTGAGGCGGACCTCAAGGCAATCCAAAAGAAAATGCAATTCTTGGCTAAGCAGAATGCTGTCGTTGAAAGAATTGAATTGGATGAAGATGATTTGAAATCTCATTTTGAACACAATCCATACAAAATGGAAATTATCAATGATAAATTAGAAGATGGCGCTGGTTCAACGATTTACAAGCAGGGAGAATGGTATGACCTCTGTTTGGGACCACACGTTCCAAATCTTTCTCGACTGATGTTCGTTAAACTAACATCTGTCTCTTCTGCATACTGGCGTGGAGATCAAGATAGAGAACAATTAGTGCGAATTTATGGTTTGGTTGAACCTACAAAGGGTGCCTTACAAGCCACTCTGAAGAATATGGAAGAGGCTAAGAAAAGAGACCACCGCAAACTTGGAAAGGATTTGCAATTATTCCATATCGATGAAGAAGTCGGTCAAGGACTGATTTTGTGGACTCCTCGCGGTTCAATTATTCGTCAGCAATTACAGGATTTCATTTCCTTCCATTTACGCCGTCAAGGATATTCACAAGTATTCACTCCCCATGTTGGAAAATTGGATTTGTATCGAACCTCTGGTCACTTTCCTTACTATCAAGAATCGCAATATCCTCCACTGGTTGAAAGAGACTTGATGAAGAAGTTGGCTGATGAAGGATGCTCATGTTCTGAACTTTCAAATCTAATGAAATCAGGTGATATCGATGGCTATATGCTAAAGCCAATGAACTGTCCTCACCATGTCAAAATATATGCTTCACAAGCCCGCAGTTACCGAGATTTGCCATTACGATTAGCCGAATTTGGCACAGTATATCGCTGGGAACAATCTGGTGAAATATCAGGGATGACAAGAGTTCGCGGATTTACTCAAGATGATGCCCACTTATTCGTTACAGAGGAACAAATCGCTGAAGAAGTGCTGGGCTGTATTGAATTGGTTCAGATTATCTTTGACAAATTAGGTATGACTGATTATCGTGTGAGAGTGGGACTACGCGACCCTGATTCCGACAAGTATGTGGGCCAATCAGAACGATGGGACAAAGCGGAAGATGCTTGCCGTTCTGCTGCTCAATCACTTGGTGTTGAATGGACTGAAGAAGAAGGCGAGGCTGCATTTTATGGGCCAAAGATAGACTTCGTCGTTAGAGATGTTATTGGAAGAGAATGGCAACTTGGAACTGTGCAAGTCGATTATAATCTCCCTGAACGATTTGACTTATGGTACAAAGGAAACGATGGAGAAATGCATCGCCCTGTAATGATTCACAGAGCTCCATTCGGTAGTATGGAAAGATTCGTCGGAGTTCTAATAGAACACTTTGCTGGTAAATTCCCTACATGGCTAACACCAACTCAATGCCATATTATCACCATCTCAGAAAAGCATAAGCAATATGCACAAGAAGTGGCCGAATTATTGAAACAGAACGAAATACGAGTGTTAGTTGATGATGGAGATGACACAATTGGAAAGAAGATTCGCACCCACAGGAAAATGCAACCTGCATATATGGTAATCCTTGGCGAAGGAGAAGCGGAAAACAGAACTGTAAGCCTACGTGCAAGAAATGGAGACCAGATTTCAGATATACCTCTAGACCAATTCATTGCTGACATGATTAAAGAAATTTCAGACAAAGATTCACAACCAGGATTAGTCCCTATTCAACAACAATCTGAAGATTAGTGGAAAAATGACAATGGTTTTGAAAATATCCCATTTCTTGGTTTATTCACCATAAAGTGAAATGCGACAAGAGTGGGCAGAGAGTATGAGCGCACCACCTATCATCACTGAATTTTCAGTGGGGGCTTTGGTGCCATTGTTTTTTGCAATGTCTACGGCTCTATTATTTTGGAATCTAATCGTTCCAAAACAACTACGTGGATTACAAGTCGCTTTTGAAACTGGAGAGAAACGGTATGAAGTTCACAAAGTTACAAAATCATTTCAAGATGCCAAGGATTTGCTGGCTAGCAAATATATGAGATTCGGTGTTTCTTCATATTTATTTGCACTTACAGGAACCCTACTTCTGTTCTTTGAACATTTGATGATTCGCTTTGACATCTATTCGGGATACCATGCACAAACCTTGGCACTAGCATTGTTGATGATCACCTGGCCTGCTGTTGTATCAAGTGGAGCATCACTCGGGGCTCAAGTCATAAAACCGATGGGAAATTCAAAAGCAACATTACAAGATTCTTCTATTTGGAGAACTTATTCCTATTTGCTGTTGACGATTCTATGGTTCGCCATAGTCGCTGCAATTGTGATAGTATTGGATATCAAGAATGTTTCAACAAGTCGCATATTCTCAATTGCTGCATTTACTGCTTTCGCACCAGCGGCATTAGCCTACGGAAGAATTCTTGGTTCATCTTGGCAAGCACTACATCAATCTAGCAAAAAAATCGCCGCTGGTGAATCATCACCATTTCACAACCACATACCTTCAACACGACAAATGGCCATCGCTTCAATAGTCAAATGGAACTTGATTGCTATGCCATTTGTTGCATTTAACACAGTTGTTTCACTTCTCGTTTTGGCTTATGATCCGAATTTGCTTGTTCATTCTGACAAGGTATTGGGACTTCCAGAATATAGTATTCAATCGACGATAATGGAAGAAGGTGGACTGCTTGGATTTGGATTAATTGAATTATTTTCAAATATTCCACAAGCTGGAATTAGAGTTCCAATGGTCACCAGTATCCTTCTTTTCCTTCTTCTCAACGTAGCGCTAATTGGTTTCCTATTCGTTTATGAAGTTGCAAGAATTCTTTTCCTTGATATCCAGGATGTTTCCGGAAGAGGGGGCATAAAATTAGCTGATTCAAGATTGTTAAGAGCAGAAATTTCAGTTCAAGCAAAGGTTCTCAATTTCTGTTTTACTGGATTCGCAGGACAAAGCATGCTATTACTTTCACTGGCTATGATTACATTCTGGGACTCTAGTTTTCTTCCTCAAGGTGAAGCATGTGGAACTTGGCAAAATAGCGTTTGTGGCGTTCTAACAAAAGATGGTTTGGAGGAATTGACATGGATGTTAGCCGCTGGTGGACAGGTTTCTTTCCTCTTTGTGTGGTTCGGCTCTCTCAATAAAGGAAGCAAGTTAGAGGATATCCATTTCGACGCCTCCATGGGTGAAAACAGAGAGATGTTAACTCAATTAGAAGATAATATTTATCTCAAACAAAAACCAATCTCGCAACTAATAGCGGATGACCAATGGGGTAAATTATTCAAACAACTCGATACGATATTAGAGGGGCATGGAGAAGAACTTGAAGGTCTTGACTTAGTTAGACGAATCAGTGCAAAAATGACGGTCTATAGTAGCCTGGGTAGATGGGATAAGGCTGAAGATGAAGCGATATCATTACTTGCATTGAGAGGGGGAATGGAAGCGCAAATGGCGAAAAAAATGTTGACTGCTGCTAGTCTTGCTCAAAGGGACTTGGCTGAAGCAAAACCTCGATTAGCATTCTTGCCCGATGATGATATTGAAAGTGCTAGATTACAATGGTGTGCAAGTATTCTCAGCCCTAAATCAAGAAAATTGGCACCGGAATTACATTCAATACTTGCCGTTGATCCATTAACGAAAAGAAATATGGATCTAATCAAAAGAATGAGTACTGGAACTTCAGTAAGCAATCTCAAGCCACGTAACAATCCAGCAGGAAGGATGCAATTTTTGGGCGATATTGCCAGATTGAGATTAGAAGGGCAATATGAGAGAGCAATCAATTTGCTTGAACAATTCATCGCAGAAAATAATATTGTTCATTGGCCACATGGTAACTTAGTTCGTGCATTAATTAGTCATGATGAGGGTCGAATTCATACAGCAGCAGACCAAACCGAGAAATTATTTGATTCAAATTCACGACATCCGCATATTCGTTCATTCATTCGTCATTTGGCATCAATAAATAACACAAAATATTCTTTGCCAGAAGAAAATGGAATGGAATGGTGCATTGATTCTAATCTAGATTGGGTTAATGCTTGGGCAAAGATGCATAACGTAGCACCTGCTCCTGAACTCATAAACAATAAGTTGAAGAAACACGCTTGGCAAGCAAACGCTTGGATTGCACATGATGTTGGTAATGGTTTGCAAGTCGCAATCAACAAGAAATCAAATGGATGGAAGACATTGAAAGGTGAAGAAACAAAACTTCCAGTTTGTCTTTACACTCATCTTTCTGGAATCGTTGTTACATTGGGTGGATTACCTGTAGACTTGGGATTACCAGGGGATATTAATTTGAATGCGATTAAGGCAAATGGCCTAATTGATTTGTGAAATCACAATACATTCTTGATTAGTTCATCCAAATCTTGTGGACGTCCACAATAATGACAACGGATGTGAAGAGGGTCTCTACTGATTACCTTAAGGCGATGAGGTAGCGGTTCTCTATGATTTGTAGTAATACAATTAGAGAAGGTACAACGAACAACATTTGACACTTCGCTTCCTAAGTTAATTGTTAATTTTTCTGCCACAGAGTATGCTCTAATGATAGCGACATGGGCGTCTGGTGCAACCAAAGCAAGTCGGTCTAACTCTGTTTGAGTTAATTCACGGTCTTCGACCTTGATGATGTCCTTAGCACCCATTTTCTTAGATGGAACATTCATTACAAGTGAAACCGGTACTGAAGATTTACCGCCAATTCCAAGCATCTCAAGGACTCTTAGCGCTTGTCCTGATGGGATGTGGTCAATTACTGTCCCATTACGAATCGCAGTTACGCGGCGCATACTATGCTCATTTGACATTAGATTACACCCCCTTCGGATTCAACATCCATGGGAACTGGTACCTTGAGAAGATAACAAATCAACGCCATTCTCGCAACAACACCATTGAATGCTTGATTGAAGTAACAAGCATGGCGTGTTGAATCAACACTTGCATGTATTTCATCAACCCTTGGTAACGGATGCATAATTATCATCTCTGATTTTACTTCAGATAGATGGTCTGCATGCAATTTGTATGCCCCTGCACAGCGCGCATACTCATCTTCATCTGCGAATCTTTCCTTCTGAATACGTGTCATATAGACGACATCTGCATCGTTAATAGAACCGAGGAGGTCTTCGGTTTCAACTACATTTGCACCATGTTCTCTAAGATCGGAAACAATTTCTTCTGGCATCTTCAACAATTTTGGACTTGCAAAAACTAATTCACTTCCAAATCTAGTTAATGCGTGAGAAAGAGAATGTACTGTTCTTCCATATCTCAAATCGCCAGCTAATACTACCTTCAAGCCTTCAAGAGTTCCATGTGCCTGTCGAATCGTGAACAAATCTAGCATTGTTTGGGTTGGATGATGCCCAGCGCCATCTCCACCATTCATTATTGGCACTCTTGCTGAATCTTGTGCGTATTGTGCAGCACCCTGTCTTGGATGGCGCATTGCAATAATATCGGTATATCCATCGACCATTTGAATGGTATCAAAGAGAGTTTCTCCTTTGACAACAGAGGAGTTTTTTACATCTCCCAAGTTCACAACATTTCCACCTAAACGCTTCATTGCGGTCTCAAATGACATCCGAGTTCTCGTGCTTGGTTCGAAAAATAGATTACCTAAAATCCGTCCTTGTAATAGTGGCAAATACAGTTCTCCTTTGGCCACTGGCAATAGTCTTGTTGCATCATCTAAAATATTGATGATTTGCTCATTTGTTAGGTCGTCCATCGTGATGAGTCCCGCCATATTATTCCCTCTTCTCAACAAGCCAGCGCGAGTCGGTATTGAACATTGCCACTAAACAATGTTGAGTGATTGTTATGGCTGATTGCTTACGAGGGCTAATTATGGAAGCATGGGCTGATGTTGAAAAAGCGATTCAAGCCGAGAAATTAATGCGTCATCAAAAGATGAATAATCTGGTAAATTTCAGTGCATTTACATTACTAGGCGCTGCAATATGGTTGGCCTGGCCAGCACTCAATTCTGCAATAGAGGGAAAGAGTGGAATTATTTCGGGATTAGGATTACCTATTATCATCCTAATTTGGGGAGTGGTTGTTCAAGACATAGTTGTCGATGATGCAAAGGCGCGTTCAAGAGTTGGTGGCGGAGCGAGTATCGTTTGGCCAATCTTGTTGATGATTGGAGCATTAAATTTTGATTTCACACTATCTGCAGAGACATTAGGAAGTGCATTGGTGGTAATTATTGCACTAAGTTGCTATAATTCTTCTACAAAAACTCTGCAGGGCAACCTCGGAGTTCTTCGCTTTCGCTCTTTGATGTCAGGCGTAGGCTGTCTCACTTCGTTTTCATTATTTATCGGAAAAATGCCCGAACAAATGACACTGCATTGGATTGTTACAGTTTCAATTCTCATGTTATGCTTCGCGGAAGTCTCCTATACTTGGGTAAAGGGTGATGACAAAAAAGAGATTCGAAAGAAATTTAGAAAAAGATTGGACCGAATTGAAAACCAATTATTGGAATTGAAGGCACAAGGTGCTGCTGTTGATCAAGCCAGTAGTTTAGTTACTACTGCTCAAGAGGAAGGGCATATTGACCCTGAATTTGGTATGAGATTATTAGATGATGCTGAGGAAAATATTGAACGCTCAATTTCACTTGCTGGTGATGTTGAAATTATTATGCAAGATGCACTTGATGCTGTTGAAGCAGCAGAGGAAATCGCACCTATTGCCAAGCGGCCAAGAAAGGCTTTTGCAGCAGGGGTTAGAGAAGTGGAATTAGGCTCACTACGCGATGGAGAATTACTGTTTAGACAAGCCAAAAAGAGTGCTAATGAAATTATTGAATGGTGGCGTGTTGCTGAAAATGCAATAACAGAGGCATCACGGCAACTAAGTGGAAAAACTGGAGATGGAGTTGGACACTTAGTTGAAATGTTAAATGATGCCAAGGAAAAATTATCATCTGAAAAACCGAAGGATGCTTTTGAATACGCTGTAGTAATTCCTCAGCAATTGGCTGCGGATGGAGATGCTCAAGCCAAAGCAGAGGAATCGGTTAGTGAAGCAAATCGGCAACTCAAGCAAACCGATGGTCTTGACACATCAGACATGAAAAAACGATTATCTAATGCGCAAGATGAGTTGGAAAAGGGTAATGCAAGTCAAGCAATGGGTTTGGCAGACGGAGTCGTTAGGACAATTATTGCTGAACGTGCTGCAATGGATGAGGTTCGCAAAGCCTTACGCCAGCGCAAGAAATTAAAGCAACAATTTGAATCAAGAGATGATGTAAAGGTTTGGCAGTCAAAACTTGATGAAATTGATGCTGCTGCTGATGAAAAACAGTGGACTCATGCTGCAACTCTGCTCGAAAGGATGACCAAAGAACTCGATAAAGAAGGCCGTGCTAGCGATGATGCTTTGGAATTGTATGATTTCGTAATGGATGAATGGAGAATACTGCGCAATCAATGTGAGGCGGCATTCATCAAAGTAACTGATGATGACCGAAGGGATTGTGAACAATCAATTGCTCTAGCTGAAGAAGCACTTGGAATCGGTAAGATTACCGAATGTTTGGAATTATTGTCAAAGGCAGATTCGGCTATGGAAAAATTACGCCGAAGAATCTGAGGACTATTCCTCATCATTCGCTAACAAATCCCTCATGTCACAGGCTTTGCATTGCTCTCCTGAAGTGACATTACCACAAACCTTGCAAGGTTTTGCTTGACCTGGCGCATTGTTTCTGCCACCCAATTGTTCAACTTGATCACGTAGGCCTTTGATTTGGTCTGCCATATGCAATAATGAATGACGTGTACCTGGAGTATCTGCTTCCATTTGTGCTACTAAGTCTCTATGACGCCATCTCAATGCACCCTGTGCATTTGGACATTCTTCATGGTGAAGAGGTAAATCACGATGAAGCGCATAGAGATGCACTTCTTGTTCAGGAACCCATCTAAGTGGAACTATTCGTGGTGCTAATCCTTCAACTAATGATGCTGCATGAGGTGCAAGACGGAGAGTTCTTTCCAAATCACCATTGGACATATTCATCATCACCGTTTGTGCCATATCATCTAAATTATGACCCAATGCGATAACATCCGCATCAATACTTGCGGCTAAGTGATTAATTCCCTGTCGTCGAAATACTCCGCAATATGAACATGCTAATCTTGGAGCATCTCTATGTTTTGCAGTTACCATTGGCAAACGACGAACCACCTCGTCCATTTCATGGAATGATAATTCTGGATATGATACTGTAATGAATTCAATTCCAAGCCTATCGCATAATTCCTGTGCGCAAATGAGTGATGGTGGACGATAACCTTCTATTCCCTCATCAACTGTTCCTGCTACGATTCTAACATCCGGATTGTTTCCAAGTAAATCAACTAATGAGTCCAGTAAGACCGCAGAATCTTTACCGCCTGAAATGGCTACAAAAATTGTGGTTGTTTTACCTTTAGCTAAAGTCAATTGTTGTCGTAATTCCTTACTGATCTTTTTCCGCACCGACTTTGCCAGATGCTTGCTACAAAGGATTCTGCCTGAATAAGCCTGCTCAACAACCGCTGGGTGTTCACACGCATCGCACTGTGGCACGCTAAAGGCTGAACTCCCTCCTGTCATGTCACAAGGCGATACTTCGCCTTTTTTCAAGCAATCCCTTCCGATTGGTTTCTATCAATCTCTACATTTTGGATGTCTGCCTGTACAATCGTTCTGACAATCGATGCATACCCATTCAAAATCATGTTTACATCTAAATCCATGGGTTGGACAACAAGGTCCGCAAAAACATTCCAAAAATCTAGCACTTACATTCATTTCAATCGGAGTTCTATCACAACGGTGGCAAGGTGAATTAGCGGCCATGACAATACTTAGCAAGTGACATTACTTAAATGTTAAATCTGATTAATTATTCAAAATAATAATGTAGTGTTTTTCAATTGAAAAATTAATTTTTCAATTGCTATTTTCATTTCAATAATATTCAATAAATGCATTATTGCCGAGGATCTATTTTCATGATTCTGGTGACTGAATAAAGTCCATGATATTTTGTAAATTTCGCGGAAAATAGGATGTTTTGAGTGTTCCGCGATTGAATTTCGCTTGTTTTACAGTTGGAAAATTAATTTGGGTCGCTAAATCCCCCTTTAGGGGGATAGAAACACAAAGGTTCTTGAAGGCTACAACGCTGACAACGAAATTGAGCATCCATGTTGCAACGAGTTCTAGCCGGATTACTTCGAATTGAAGGGGTTGATCAGGCTATGCTAATAGATGATAATGGACATCTGCTTGCAAGCGTTGGAGATGAAGGCATTTTACCGCCTTTGGAGAAGGCGATTAAGATAACTACTGCAGCACTAGAATGCGCATATGCCAGCAAAATTGGCGATGTGTTTGAAATTTGGTGCGAGGGTCAAGAGAGAATGATGATAGACATCGCCTCCCCAAATAGAATCGTCGTGCTAAGTGGAAAAGGAGGCCGTCTTGCCAGATGGCGCCATGCTTTGGACCGAGACCGTCGCATCATTGCGACAATACAAATGAGTTGATACCCATGTTTGACCTACCAATTGGAAAGCCTATCAAAGAAAAAATATCCGTCGAGGATGGTTCAATTCAACCATTTGACCATGGAATCATTACTACATGGCTTGGCCGTAGAAAGACTCCGTCAGGACATCGATTAGTTCGCGCTGGAAGAATTGTTGCTTGGATATGTGAAAGTGGCACTGGTAAGTATTTACTGGCAGGAGATGAGGCGAAAATCAGACTCAAAGAGATTGAAGGTGCTGGCGCTAGATTAGAGGCTGTGCAGTATTCTATGGCAGGTTTGGGCAGCGTTGCTGACATTATTCCCGAAGCCTTTGAATTCAATGCAGATCGCCAAGGATTACTTCCTCGTGGAGATGTTGTTGAGCGCCTATTATCACGTGACCTTTCATCAGTTCTACGGACTATTTGTGAAAACATTACAGTTCGAGGAGCGATTGCTGTTGATGCTGGAATGCTAATTGACAATCTTGGCGAATTGCCAGGTGATGCGGAGGAACTTGCTGCACAAGTTGGCACTACAATCGCTAGTAGAAGCACATTATCAAAAAATCTTGGCTTAACCAATGAAGGTCATTGGACACTTCACACTGCTGATGGCGCGTTATTACTTGCACAGGCAGGTGAAATCGCTATTGCTGTATGGACCGAAGCTAATTCAGACCATTCAAGAATTGTTAATGCTGCATCCATCGCACTTGATGGAGAGATTGGAAGCACTGGCGCTTTGGGCTCTGAAATTCCTGATGGATTCGTAATGCGTGAAGGCAAAGGTGGACCTGGCGCTATTATCTCAATGCTTGAGGCTGCAGTTAGTGAACAAGTTACTGGGCACATAAAATCAGGAATTACTGAAAATACTGCTGTTTCACTGGTATTGAGTAATGGAATACCTGTAGCGATTTCTGCACCACCTAATGTTTCATTTGAAGAGGCGGTATTGAGGTTAACCGACTCAAAGAGAGTTCTCAAACTACACAGATTGCCTACTGGTACAATCGTATCGAGTGAAAGCGGAAATGTTGATGATTTTACTCTTGCAGATTTGAGGGATTTGATCTCTACAATCAGAACCCGTTCCGAATCTCGTAGAGACACCTTAATGCAAAAAATTAACCTCATTATGGGTTTTGAAATTGGTGTTGAGGCTTTGCGTAATGCAAGGAAGTCTGCAAAATTCAAGACGACAAGAGATGTTGTTTCCCAAGGACTTTCCGAGGTAAAGGCTGAAACTGCTCCGGCTGTTGATGCTGGATTGAGAAGAAGGTTAGAGTCTGCTGAAATCCAAATCGATGAACTTTCCAAGAGTAATGCCTCACTAAAAGTAAAGTTAAATGATGCAGTTACCGCAAAAACTACTGCACAAAGTATTGCTCGTCAAGTGAATGAAAGTAGTGACGAGAGAATGACTGCACTAGAATCAGCAAATGCATCGCTAAATTCTATGCAGGTTGAATTATCTCAAGCGGTTTCTAAGAGTGAAGATGCAGATTCAAGAGCGCTACGATTGGTGAAGAGAGTAAATGAATTAGAACACCAAGTAAGTGAAAGGGCAAGTCAATTAGCCAAGGCATTGGGAGATTCAGAGTCAAGTGAGGCACTTAGAGATGCAATACAAGAAATGGCACTTAAAGAGGCGGAATTAAATTCATCCCTTGATGAAGGAAGTGAAAGATTATCCATTATCCGTCAACAGTCTGATGATGATGAACGTCGCCTTCGTGTATTACAAGAACAAGTTGAAACAACTCGTGAACGACATGCAAGGGCTCAGGCTGAATTGATTCAGTTAGAAGAAAGAATTCATGTTGCCAATACAACCTTGGTAGAAATTGATGCTGAAAGTAAGGCGAGTAGGCGTAGAGCGGAAGAAAATCGTAATCGTCTTGCTCAAGATGAAGCAAGACATAGTCAAGTGCAAGCTGAGTTGCGTGAATTAATGGATGAGAGACGCCAAGTATTACGGGAATTAGGTGACCTTGGGGCTCGTAAAGGGCAAAGTGAGGCTGAGTTATTGTCATTGATAGATAAGGCTGAAGATTTGAGTCAAGCACATGAAGAAGCATTGTTAGATATCCAAGAAGCTGAAAGAATTCGTGCCCGCCTTGCTGAAGAACCATTGGCTCAAGCACTATTGGACGATGCTACGACCTTTGAAGGCCTAGGACCTGTACTTTCTCGTCTTGAAACTGCTCGTGGATTAGGATATTCTGTTACATTGTTAGATAGAGCAGTTGAACGAGCACTACAAGTGATTCAATCAACCGTTGACCATGTAGCCACTACTCCAAGACATCTACTTTCCAATGAAGTCATGTCGTTGCTTGAAAGACAAGTACCCCAAACTGCTGGCGCTGTAAGAGGTTTGGCACGTTGGTCTGTACAACAGAGATTAGAACATCAACTGGGTGATACAGTTGGACATTTGATTGTTGATTTGGAGAATTTGCTCGAAGATTTCGACCGTTCTATTACAATGCTACGTCGTCTGCGTAATGTCCTTGAACAATTAGCCAAACTTGGCGCACCTGTGGATGAAATAGAAGCTCTATTAGCAAATTGTAACCGTCCTGAATCTCTTCCAAGTATTGCAAAGGCAACTCACAAGTTAATTCGTGTTGCACTGGATGATATTTATCTAGAGGCTGACCAGAGAGATGCTGGTGAATCTATTTCACTCGAAGAAACTGCGCGAGTTCTTGAAGAATTGATTACTCAACTCGATGCAAGTGGCTTAGCCGACGGAACACCTAGTGGCATAATGTGGGAATTCCAAAGAGATGGTTTATTGCCATATGAAAGAGATAATTTACCAACCGATCAACGAATTGATGTCAACCAAGAAATGATTGAACATATGGAGCCTACATTGGCAGGAGATGTTCCAGTATCTTTGGATAAGGTAGTTAATGATGAAATAGAATCTGATAGTTCTTTAGAACACGATGAAGATGGGTGGCAACAAATGCCAACACCCGAAGATAATGCTGAAAGTACTACTGCAACATATGTTGCACCTCCAACAACACCTGCACTCATAGAGCAAGGAAGTTTGAATGAGGAAGATGAAAGAGCGATGTTGGAAGCGGAATTAGCACGTTTGGATGCCGCATGGGATCATAGAAATGAACCGAAGGATATCGCGATGGACCCAGCATTATCCGCATTAGAAGCAAAGCTTAGCGGATTGGATATGTGAGCTGAGTATTAGCAAGATATTGGAGGATTTGTTTTGAGTGTGACGCTTGCAGGACGCAATGAAAAACAAGGTCGCCATTTTCCAATGTGGTTGGAGCGTATTCTCCTTGTTTCTGTAATTGCCACACTCTATTTCTTTCACTCAGATATTGCATCCTATTTTCAATCACAAGGTTCTCCTCAATGGTTAACCCTTATTGCAGAATGGTGCTTATTGCCAATGGCATTGCTAATGCTATCTGAAATAATTAGTCGATTAATTCAATCAATTCACAGCGATTGAACTCAAATATCAATTTGTGCGAACTCTTTGCCGGTATCTTGTGCAGTTTCATTACTCGGTAAACGAGATTGAATTAGACCCCAAACTCTCTGCCATGGGATAAAGAAACGCATTACGGCCATTAGAGATAAGAACATCAATGCAGAAATTACCAAGCCGTAAGTCAATGTCAATTCAATTGATTCACTTACTTGCCCGGCCCATTGCGAACCTGTTGTATTACTGACAAGTTCTAACAATACACTATGGAATCCTAATGCAACCATAGTTGCAATCGCTGTCAAACCTAAGAATCCAATAGTATGTCGTAGATGACCGTTTAGTAAATTGTCCATCTGACGTACATATTCTGGGTCTCTCTTACATGATTCAGGTAGTCGGTAAGCATATTCAAGATAGCGGATTACACCATAGGATGATTCTTGGAACACCATAATCAGAATTGCGATTGCGATCAAGTTAAATTGTTCTTGAGTAACTAATTTGAATCCAAATAATCCAATAGTGGGATTGCTAACTTGACTTTCAAGAGTTGCAAATTGTGCCCCATATGAACCGAGTTGTCCTTTGATTAGTGGGAAGGTCAAGATGGCATGAATTCCCAAGAATATCAAAGTAAATCCTATTGCCCACGCAATTGAACGACGACTTAATCCCCATATCCCTCTTGTACCCATTATCACAGGAAGTAGATAGATGAAGAGGATAACTAGTGACATTATCATCAACAATGGCCATTGTAATGTTTGGAGTTCAGAATCTGATGGCAAACGCAAATCAAAAGAAAACAACATTCCGGTTAACCATGAAATTATCAAACGACCTACTAGCATTACAATCATTGTAATAATAAATCCAAGTTTTATTCTCTGTTGAGTCTGTGGTGATTGGAATGCAAGGAAAGCCATTCCACCACCAATGGTCAGTCCCAATACAAGAGGAACGAAAAAGCGACCTAATCCCTCTCTTCCTTCGCCTGTTAACCAATCACCTAAAGGCAGTTGGTCACCAATTATTAATTCAATTGAGTCAAATAGCATGGTATGGTCAATTGAGCCAACGACATATGTTGAGACTACCTCAAGATACATCGCTATCAAAGCAACAGTAGCCACTATTTGCAATGCAAGAATTTGCCATTGCTTTCTCAGTAATTTTAGATGCAGAGTACGGGCACCGACTCCTCCCGTCATTGTAACATCTGACTGAACACCGACTTCACTTGCCATTTCAGTACCCCCTTACCTGCATTAATGCTTGAGACAAGTCCATGTCTGGCATCCAATCAATGACCTGTGCGCCGGAACCTGCCAATGTAGTCAAACGATTTTGTCTTTCTAATTTTAGAACCTCATATGACATTCTTGGGATTCGTGAGACCAATCTTTCAAAGTCAATACTAGATGGGCTGAGAACGGTCACTTCATGGCCGCGACCAACTAAGTCACGAACTGCTGCTGGAACTGTTCCATCACCTTCACAACTAGAAATAATGAAAACAGGAGAGCCTCGACTAAATCTTCCACTCAATGAATTAGTAACCGCTTGTAGCGGCATATTTCCTTTTGGAGTAACCCCTGCAAGTGCACTCAAGAGCTTGAAGTATTGTTTGTCACCAGTATCTGGAGGCAGATATGATAATCCATCACCATATATTGCCAATGCGACAGAATCTCTGCGCTGTATGAAGAATGCTGCAAGGCTAGCAGATGAAACACAACTCATCTCTAGAGGATTCTTTAGAACTGTTCCAATTCTCGCTACATCTCTGCTGTCAAGTAAAATGTATAGGTCTGTAACAGCATCTCTACACTTTTCATTTACCATCAATTCGCCAGTACGTGCATATGCTTTCCAATTGATGTTTTTGAAAGGGTCACCTGGCACATATTCTCGCAATGAATAAAATTCGGAACCTTGACCTGGTGTTCTCAATGTTGTTGCACCAGTGTACATTTTAGGGGTTCTAGAACGAAGGAATGCTTCTTCGATATCCTTGATTTGTGGGAAAATTACAATGTCGGAGTGATGATCAACATACATCTCTTCAACGCCTAGATTGAATGTATTTCGGGCACGTAGTGAAACAGGACCGATTGAATAGTGGCCACGTAGTGGACATCTCAGAACATAACGAATGCGAGCACTTTCACCTGGACGCAAATTCAATTGCATCTGATTTAATCCACTTCGTAATTTCATTTCGTGAGGAATATTGTCGTATACTTCAAGCAATTGTGTCTTACGATTACTACGGTTGGTAATTAGGAGTTCAACATAGAGATCGTCTCCTTTGTACAAATTATCAGCACTTAGTTTTCTTTGTACTTCTACATCCCCATGTCCAGAAATCCATGAATTTACAACAATGAATGCAACGAATGCAAATCCTAAAATCATCATTTGATGATTTGAAATCATCATACCGATTAGAATAAGGGATATTCCACCCGTAAATGTGAATGATGCTTTACGTGTCCACATTCATCTCACCTCACTTCTGCCCCCATGCTTTGATTCTCTTTACCAAAGCAACGGTTTGTTCTAATGAATATTTACTATTCGAATCTACTGCGAATTTTGCAAGAACTGGGTCATTGATTAGTGCCACTAGTTCTCTTGCAGGCATGGCATGGAATTCCTCACGCGTCAATCCATTTTGATTACGGATTTTTGATAAGAAGACTTGATGTATTTTTTCCACTTTGGAATAATAGATATAGCGGTTAGCATCGCCAAATCCGTAGTAAATAATACTGAAAACATGTCTCCAAGGCTCTGGGTCACGCTTTTTGATAAGTACTGCTTCAAATGTAACAAACAGAAGAAGGAATAGTATTAGCATAGCCAATCCTTCTCCAGTGAAATATACTAATAAGAAATATACAGTGTTATATGAATCGGCAAGAATTGCATTTTGTGGGTGCCTAGACTCATCAAAAATTACCATGGCGTTTTCAGAAGGTTGACCCTCTTCACCAATCTCTGTACTCATCAATGTTTCAGCAATTACATCCAATGCCCACTTACGATTATCATTTTCAGGAATGAATTTGCTAACATCGCCATATTCTCCACCATTGAATCCTTCGTAATCATACATCGCATTCATCAATGCTGAACCATCTGCAACGAAGATGATTTTTCCACCATCATTAGGGTCGCATGTTGAACGTGCACAGGCTTCAATGCTGAGATTAAATTGGCCCCATAGGTCTGGAGTTTCGCTAGTTATTTCGCTTCCAACCCATATCTCTCCATCTCCGTTAACATCGACCGTTGCTTCATTACTTGTTACCGCACGAATAGCAACTTCAGGAAGTGCCCCTTGAACACCAGGAATTAATTCTAAGCCAGTGACATTGTTGAGCAATAATTTGTATGATGGGTCAAATGTGACAAGTCCATTATTCCAATGATGTCCACAAATACCCGCGTCCTCTTTGCTCATAGATTGTCCATCAAGCATCTCACAAGGATGGGCACTTTCGCTATTTTCTCCACCCCATCTTTCATGGTGCGTTACAGTATCAAGGTCCAATTCAGTACCATTCATTCCGCAAGGGTTCTCCTGTACACACATCCAAATATAATTGAAATCAAGTTCGGTAGCATAAGTTGTATCAAATAACTGATAGCCATTATAGCGAATTCCAAATGCTTCAGCAATTGTTCCTGCAAAACCAAAATCTTCGAGGACTAATGCTGTTCCACCGGCTTCAACGAACTCCACTATGGCCACGACTTCTGAAGGTGAATATCCATCGTCTGCTGCGATTGTAATAAATCCATCATCATCAAATTGAGGTAGCGAGAGAGTATCTCTTTCAACACCAGCAACAACAAATGTAGTATTTCTTGGATCTTCAATATCCGCAAGTAAGAGTGGTGAAGAGACCAATGAACGAGTTTCTATTCCAACATCGTTCAAATCCTCTCTAAACGCAGACATATCATTCCAATCATCATCATAAGCTGATAATTGATTTGAATTTGAAATGTTGACAAAATTTAGCAAAATAGTCATCAATAGCAAAGAGAGTACAAACCAAAAAGCGGCTTGTAATCCGAGTCTACGATAATTCAATTTTCCAAGTTCAACCAAAATCTCACCTACTAGAGCATAATTCCGACAAAGCCACGCAAGCATATTGGTTTAGAAGGTTGCCCATGAATGAGAATATTATGCTCATTACATTCAAACTATTACAAAGGCAATAAACGCCTAAAAACATACTAAAAAGTAGGTTTTTACAGAAAAGTCAACGAATCAAATGAACTTTTGTAGCAATTCTTGAAACATCTGCCACAGGAACACTGACGACTCCATCTTTTGCGACCCAAGGCAACAACTCTGCATTTAAATCTGCACCGATCTTTACCAGAAATTCGGTAATTTCTCCTAATTGATTATCAAAAACAACATCGAATAATTGTCCGAGAACTTCGCCATGAGAATCAACAACTTCTCTGCCAACTAAGTCTCGCCCGAAGATTGCCATACGCCTCACTCGCTCCGTAATATTACAACGGTGAGAGGAACTCCTTCAATGCGTCGCCAGTAAGTGGCCAAAATCACATGGTTTCCATGCCAAATCCAGTTTCTCGTGAGCGCTTGATATTTGACAATCCAGAAGTTAATCTCTCTTCCATCTTTTGATAATATTGTAGCATTTCATGAGTTACAGTAGGACGTACACGAGAAATTGCTTCCTCAAAGTGAGATTTAGTGACCTTCTTCTTATTCGCCCTCATTGTAATCAATGCTGCTTCACGACATACTGCCTCAATATCTGCTCCGGTAAACCCGTCCAGTCCACCGATAATATCCTTCAAAGAGAACTTACTCAATGGCATTCCGCTGGAATGTATGTTGAAAATTTTCTCTCTAGCAGATGCATCTGGAGGAGGGATGTGTAATACTCTCTCAAAGCGACCGCTACGAAGTAATGCTGGGTCTATCATCTCCGGTCTATTGGTTGCAGCGATTACGATAACACCATCCAATGATTCAACACCATCCATACTGGCAAGTAATTGATTGACCACACGATTTGAAACATCGCTTCCTTCAGAAGAAGAACCAGAACGCATACTGGCAATTGATTCAAACTCATCTAAGAAAATAATCGCAGGCGAGGATTGCTTCGCTTTCTTGAATATCTCACGAACAGCACGCTCAGATTCACCAACCCACTTAGAAATCATTTCAGGGCCTTTGATGCTAATGAAATTAGCTTGTGCCTCATTTGCAACTGCCTTCGCAAGTAGTGTTTTCCCAGTACCTGGTGCGCCGAATAATACGATACCACGCGGTGGCTTTATCCCGAAATGTTCGAATGCCTCGGGCTTGGTAAGTGGCCATTCAACAGATTCTTTGAGTCTATCCTTGACTTCTTCAAGTCCACCCACTTCATCCCAAGTAACCTTTGGAATCTCGACATAGATTTCACGCAATGCTGAAGGTTCAATGTCTTTGATTGCTCCTTTGAAATCGTTCATTCTAACCTCCATCTTTTCCAACACTTCTGGCGGGATGGTCTCTGCTTCCAAATCAATTTCAGGAAGATAACGGCGTAGTGCAAGCATTGCTGATTCACGGACTAAGGCCGCAAGGTCGGCTCCAACGAACCCATATGTATTGTCTAGGACCCAATTCACATCAAAGTCCTCGGAAATTGGCATTCCACGAATATGAACATCCATGATTTCATTTCGTCCTTCTCTATCTGGTACACCAATCTCAATCTCTCGGTCAAAACGTCCAGGACGACGTAATGCTGGGTCAAGTGCATCTCTACGATTAGTAGCACCGATTACAACAACATTGTCGCGACCTTGCATTCCATCCATTAGGGTAAGCATCTGAGCAACTACTCTTCTTTCCACTTCTCCACTGACATCTTCTCTCTTTGGACAAATAGAATCTATTTCATCAATGAAAATGATCGCTGGGGCATTCTCGCTCGCCTCATCAAAAATCTCACGTAATTGTTTCTCAGATTCACCATAATATTTGGAAATGATTTCAGGTCCGTTAATGCTCTTGAAGTGTGCATTGACTTCTGTTGCAACCGCTTTTGCAATCATTGTTTTTCCAGTACCTGGAGGCCCATGTAATAGAACTCCTTTCGGAGGGTCAATTCCCAATCGGCGGAATAATTCAGGGTGCTTTAGAGGCAATTCAATCATCTCTCTAACCTTCAGTAATTGCTGACCAATTCCACCAACATCTTCGTAGGTGATTCCACCGGTTTGACCTACATCTTCAGCATCTATTGGTTCATCCTTGATGACAATGTCAGTCTCTTGAGTGACTTTGACAATTCCTTTTGGAGTGGTATTTAGAACTGCGAAAGGAAGTGCCTCCGCGAACATTGTCATTCCAGGAATAAAAATTCTATCGCCTTTGACCACTGGGCGCTTGGATAATCCTCTTCGCGCAAAGCCTTCAATCCCAGGACCAAACTTGACCTTTTGTTTATTTGCCATCACTGGTGAAAGTGTTAATTTAACACAATCCTTTGCCTCTACTTTAGTTACTGTAACTGCATCACCTAAACTGACACCTGCGTTCTTGCGAACCATTCCGTCAACACGAATCAAATCCATCTTTTCGTCTTCAGGTCTGCTTCGCCAATAAATGGCACCTGTAGAGCGTTCTTCGCCCTTTATCTCTACAATATCACCCGGTTTTAAGCCAAGTCCATTTCCACCCGAAATACGGGCTCTACCGAATCCTACATCAGATGGTATCGCTTTTGAAACGCGTAATGTTATTGAATCTTTTTTTGCCATTAGTTAATCACCACAGGGTTCGATAAGTCGACTGTATACAAAGACACCCGCCCTCTCTCACTAATCTCTCTTTTCTGCGAACCACCTTAAACTCTCACATTCTTCACTTTGCTTTTTTCGCATAGATTTCGGTTGTTGAATGGATAGTCATATTCAATAAGCCATCACCAATGGCCGACAATATGGTTCATGTATTGGAAACCGGCTTAGAAGTTCTGTCAACTGAAAACCCACATGGGAAACCGATGATTAAGGGCTACAATATTATCAATGGACAATTAACTTCATCAAGTGATGGAGCTACTTTTACCTCTACCAATCCTGCAATATTAGCTGATACTTTGGGAGAGTTCCCACTCTCAACAAAATCTGATGTTAATGATGCATTGGATGCTGCGCATGCTGCATTCCCAGGATGGGCTGCAACACCTGCACCAACTCGTGGCCAAATAATTGGTAACATGGGAAGACTACTAATGGAACATAAAGATGCAATTGTTGCACTTGAAACCAGAGAGATTGGAAAGACATTGAAAGAATCTGCTGGTTCTGTTCAAGAAGCGATTGATACCTGCCTATTCTTCCAATCTGAAGGAAGGAGATTGTACGGTCAAACCGTCAACTCAGAATTACCTGATAAGGAATTATTCACCTACAGAAGACCATTGGGTGTCTGTGGAATTATCAATGCCTGCAATTTCCCTGCAGCAGTTCCATTTTGGAAGATGATACCTGCTATTATGTGTGGTAATACATGTGTTTGGAAGAGTCCTCAAGATGCTCCACTACTCTCATTTGCATTAGCTCGTATTATGCACGAATCCGGCCTACCTGATGGAGTAATCAACTTAATTCATGGCAAGGGTTCAGGAGCAGGTCAACATTTAGTCGATGCAGTCGATGAAGGGAAAGTCAACAAAATTTCTTTCACAGGTTCAACCGCTGTTGGAAAGATGATCGGCGAAGTCTGTGGCCGCAATCTAGTATCAGCATCTCTAGAATTAGGTGGAAAGAATCCGCTAGTAGTTATGCCAAGCGCAAATATTGACAATGCTGTTGAAGGTGCTTATTGGGGCGGATTTGGTACTGCTGGACAAAGATGCACAAGCCTTGGTAATCTAATTCTACACAAGGATATTTACGACGAATTTATGGAAAAATTCATGGCTAAAGTCAAGAGCACTACCATTGGTGATTCATTACATCATGATGGCGTATTATACGGGCCAATGCTTTCTGAAAAATACGCCAAGGATTTCCTGACTGGTATCGACATGTGTAATGCTTCAGGAGCAAATCAAATTTGGGGCAAGGGTAGAATCAGTAACGACAACAAGCCTGAAAACTTCCTCGGTGATGCATCAGAAGGAGTTTTCATGTGGCCACACGTTTTCGACAATGTAACAGAAGACATGGAATGTTTCCATGAAGAGGTCTTTGGACCAGTAGTAACTATTTGTAAAGCAAATGATTTCGAGCATGGATTACATTTGGCAAACGCCAGCCCTTACGGTCTGTCTTCAGCAATTTACACCAATGATAGATTGGAAGCATATCGTTTCAAGACTGGAATTAAGGCTGGTATGACCGGAATTAACAATTCTACCACCGGTGCAGAAGCACACTTGCCTTTCGGTGGCGTGAAGGGCAGCGGTAACGGAACTCGTGAATCTGGTATTTGGGTTATTGAAGCATATTCATACTGGCATGCTGTTAACGACGAATTATCTGGAAAGTTACAACTAGCTCAAATGGATGTTGAAGAAATCGAATTAGTCGAGGCTGATGTTGACTACTCTTCCCTCGCTTGAGACAGGCATAGGCATATTATCAAAAGCCTAAGTCACTAGGACTCTTTACTGGGGAATATTTGTGGTTGAACCAAGACACCTGCCGATGGAAAGAGGATTAGGAAAAACAGAACGGATGGACGATTGGTGGAAATCTCCACTGGCAATGGCAATCTACCTCGGAATTGCAGTTGCGTATGCTACTTGGCGTGGATTTATGGAAGCAGATTTCTGGATTTTTGAAGAGTTTGGAAGGTCTGCTGGAAACCAAACTATGGCTATTGAATCTAAAGGAAGTCATGTTCTTTCACCTCTATTCTCGCCACTAATTGTTCCTGGCGAAGATGGTCTTGGTTCTTGGGTTCCTGAGAGTCTTTGGTGGATGAGTCCGGCTATGTTCATTTTGATCATTCCAGCAGGATTCCGTGGCACATGCTACTACTACCGCAAGGCATACTATCGCTCATTTATGGCAAACCCTGCTGCATGTGCAGTAAGCACACCATTTGGTGATTACAATGGAGAACGCAGATTATTCCTTTTCCAGAATCTTCACCGCTACTTCATGTATCTTGCAGTTGCATATCTCTTCGTATTATCATACGATGTATTGTTAGCAACCCAATTCCATGCCGATGGTAAGGCTGATTCCTTTGGAGTCTCGGTGGGAACTCTTGTTTTACTTCTAAACGTGATAATGCTTGGAGGATATACACTTGGATGTCATTCCTTCCGTCATGCAATCGGTGGAATACGCAATAAATTCCGTAATGGTGGTGGCGCAATTGCTGAAGCCTGTTGGAAGAGTTGTACTGGACTAAATAAGAACCACAACAAGTGGGCAATTTATTCATTATTCTGGGTCATGTTTTCTGACTTCTATGTCTATGCCTGTACTGAAGGCTGGTGGACTGACATCGTTCTTTTGGGAGGTCTTTGAATGAGCGAATATGAATCACATGAATACGATGTCGTGGTAATCGGCGCTGGTGGTGCTGGATTAAGAGCGGCGATTGAAGCTGCTCGCAGTGGTTCTAAAACTGCAATTATTTGCAAGTCCCTATTGGGTAAGGCACACACTGTTATGGCCGAGGGTGGCGCTGCTGCTGCTCTTGGAAATGCTGATGACCGCGATGGTTGGAAAGTACACTTCAAGGATACTATGAAGGGTGGAAAATACCTCAATAATTGGCGAATGGCACAAATTCATGCTCAAGAGTCTGCGGACAGAATCCGTGAACTTGAACAATGGGGCGCTGTTTTTGATAGAACTCCAGCCGGATTGATCAATCAAAGAAATTTCGGTGGCCATACCTATCCTCGTCTTGCCCACGTTGCAGATTCAACCGGTTTGGAAATCATTCGAACTTTACAAGAAAAAGGAATCCATTCTGGTATTGACATCTTCATGGAATATACTGTAAGTCATTTACTACAAGATGAAGATGGTACATGTACTGGTTGTGTTGCCTACAATAGAGTAGATGGTGCAATGCATGCATACTCAGCAAAATCAACTATTCTTGCTACTGGAGGTATTACTCGATGCTGGTCAGTTTGTTCCGGTTCTTGGGAATATACTGGCGACGGACATGCATTGGCTCTAAACGCCGGCGCTGAATTAATCGATATGGAATTCGTTCAATTCCACCCAACTGGAATGGTATGGCCTCCGAGTGTTAGAGGAATCCTTGTTACAGAAGGTGTTCGTGGAGAAGGAGGAGTTCTTCGCAATTCAGAAGGAAAGAGATTCATGTTTGACAATGTACCTGATATGTTCAAAGGTGACCACGCTGAAACAGAGGAAGAGGCTACAGAATGGGTAAGACAAGTTGTTGCTGGAGAAAAGGCAAGTGTTAGACGCCCTCCAGAATTACTTACTCGGGACGTCGTTGCTAAGGCAATTAACAAAGAGGTTGCTGAAGGACGTGGTTCAACTCATGGTGGAGCATATCTAGATATTGCAAATCAGCGAAGTGCTGAAGAAATTATTGCAAAACTTCCGAGTATGCATCACCAATTTAGAGAACTTGCTGGAGTTGACATCACTAAGGAACCAATGGAAGTTGGCCCTACTGCACACTATGTAATGGGTGGAGTAAGAGTGGATGCTGAATCACAAGAATCAACAGTAAACGGATTATTCGCTGCTGGAGAAGTTGCGAGTGGTTTGCATGGAGCAAACCGTCTTGGTGGCAATTCCCTTTCAGACTTAATCGTATTTGGTAAGAGAGCCGGAGAATATGCTGCAAAGCGTTCAAGCGATATTGAACAACCAGCACTTGATACAAAGCAAGTAGAGGATGCTATTGAAACAAATCTAAAACCACTAAAGAGAGAAAGCGGTGAAAACCCTGGTAAAGTATACGATGAATTACGAGATATGATGCAAGCGAAAGTGGGCATCATTAGAACTGAAGCAGATTTGCAAACTGCGATGACCGATTTGATAGACTTTAGAAAGAGAGTTGGAAACACAAGTTCTGGAAGTTCTATGACATATAATTCGGGTTGGCACCAAGCCCTAGATTTGCAAAACATGGTTGATATTTCTACTGCCTGTACTCTTGCTGCACTAACTCGAACTGAAAGTCGCGGTGGACATACTCGTGATGATTTCCCAGTACCAGATACTGGAATGTGGAGCCATACAACAAATGTTGTTTGGAAAGATGATGCTGAAATAAAAATCCGTCAGGAAGAGTTATCTCAACCACCTGAAGAATTAGAATCATTACTTGACCGTTCAAAGAAGGAGGCCTGAATATGACTGACATTAAAATGAAAGTTTTCAGAGGAGAAGAAGGCGAAGGAGAATTAGTCGAATATGATGTTGAGTTAGATGAGGGCATGGTACTTCTTGACTGCATTCATCGCATTCAACATGAAAAAGAGCCTGACCTTTCATGCCGTTGGAATTGTAAAGCTGGTAAGTGTGGCTCATGTAGTGCTGAAATCAATGGGAAACCAAGTTTGATGTGCATGACTAGAATGAGTGATATCATTGAAGAAACTCCTGATAATGAGATTATTACTGTTCGTCCGTTGAAAACTTTCCCACATGTGAAAGATCTTGTCAGTGATGTTTCTTGGAACTATGAGATGGCAAAGGCTGTTGTACCGATTAAAGGTCCTGAAGAGCCTGATTGGGAATTCAGTCAGTTTGAAGCAAAACGCGCTCAAGAATTTAGAATGTGTATTGAATGTTTTATCTGCCAAGATACTTGTCACGTACTCAGAGAATACAAAAAATTCGATGTCTTTGGAGGACCGAGAACATTGGTTCGACTTGCTAACTTTGAAATGCATCCAATGGATGAAGAAGACCGAATTCCTGAAGTCAAGGATGAATTTGGAATTGGTTACTGTAACATTACCAAATGTTGTACTGATGTTTGTCCTGCTGGAATCAACATTACCGACAATGCAATTATTCCTCTAAAGGAAAGAGTTGTTGACCGTTATTATGACCCAATAAAGCGTATTTGGAGAACTATTAGCGACAAAGTCAGTGGAAATACTACAAGATATTGAATTTCAATAATCTCATTCCAACTCAATCTTTCGCTCAGAAGGTCTACTTTGTTCTGCTAGTAATGTTACAGGTTTATCGTCAACAGATAGTGATGAAGATTCAAAGCCACTCAATTCCTCATTATTCAAGTAAAGGCTTGGACCTTCATTCAAGAAGTATACAGAGCCTCGACCTGTTCTTGAATCTGCAGGCTGAGGATCAGCACTTGATGCGCAAGCATCAATGCATCCATCTGCAAATGCTATGTACACACGTCCTTCTAAATCAATTGTCAAATCATTGAAATCCAATAGGTTTCGATTTGAACCACCTTGATCACTGCGGCAATCACCACTGTTTAGGCACATAGCACCAATTTGTACAGGGTCATCACTTATCCTTCGTGTATGGAAAATTGGGTTTTCATCAAGGGCGTTCAAACTGTAGGTTACATACAGATGATAATGAACTCCATTAGGTGCATAGTGGCCATTGCCAGTCCAATTATTACCATCAATATCAGTTGTATCAATCAATGACCCATTTTCACTTCCTAGGTAAGTTACTGCGATTCTTCCTGGATCGCCAGCATCAGTTTGTGGAAAAGCCGTCGAGATCACTTCTATTGGACTAACTCGAATACTTTCAGAATCCCATGATTCTCCTGAATCAATACTTCTAGACATGTATATTCCTTGGTCATTACCTGTCCATATATGATATGCATTAGATTCGCTATCTGTTGCAACTTCAGAGTTTTTACGAGGGTCAGGAGTCCCAACATCGGTTCCCATTTCTCTTTCTTCCCAAGTTAATCCGTTATCTTTGGAGAAAATTAGCGTTGGAGTAGGTACACGAGGTGTAAGGTAAACAGTTCCATCAAGAGCAGTGGTAATCGCACCATGCAATCCACCATTTGTAGATGCAAGTCCAACGATATTCCCACCGACTTCGAAAGTTGCTCCTCCATCAAAACTAGTGAAGCAGGAAATCCCTACAAGCTTGTTAAAACAAAAATATACAGCGGTCTCGTAAGTTGGATTTAGTTGCCCAATCGGGCCATACAAGCCCTCATCGACCCACGGCCCAGTTGCTAATTTGATGTGGTCATTCAGTGGCGTTGTTCCTGAATCATGGGGATTTCCTAGCCATGATTCTCCATCATTGTCTGACCATCCAATCCAAGTTGATTCCAAACCCATCATGTGGATATTGAATATACGGTCTGTTTCCAAATCAACCCATCCGTATGGGTCGCTTGTAAAGGGCGCTTGAGTAATGTCGGCAACATTGGTCCAACTTTCACCATGGTCACATGAACGCATTGGTTTTTCCATGGCAATGAAGAACATACACCCACTCGATGTTATTCCGATACTAGGCTCCTTTCCTGTTTCGCCTACATCACTAAAAGTGAAATTCATCTCCAATGGAGTTTCATCTACAGCCATACCTGTTCCATTGGTGACAAATGTTCTTCCATCACCTTCTGGCTCCTCGTCGGGCACAGTAATAGGTACATCACCTTGTAGACAACCCGCCAGTGTGAACGAAATCATTAGGGTGCTGAGTAGCAAAGCCATTGCACGCATATCCCGCCCACTTTGCAATACCTCAATTATCTATCCCTCAACTTATTCC
>Ga0233439_10000790_pt1 | contig 43933 bp, 35 predicted proteins | sample SI_123_September_6_FD_182713 | JGI IMG/M metagenome (GOLD analysis project Ga0233439, IMG submission 182713) | Seawater microbial communities from Saanich Inlet, British Columbia, Canada - SI_123_September2016_100_MG | ecosystem: Environmental > Aquatic > Marine > Inlet | place: Canada: British... | reverse complement strand
CGCTTGGGTTCACCATAGCCGGCGTCGTGCTGGCGTCACGCTCCTGAGGCGATATCGTCTCATTCAGCGCAAAAGGTATTTATAAATAGCCCATTAATCGGCGCTGTACCTCAAATACAACAGCGCCTGGAACCGCCGCTTGCTAGGTTCCACGCGATACGATGAGCGACCAACGCTCGCGAATGATCGGGGCTGGCGTGGTGTCGTTGCGGGCTAAGGCTGCTTGGGGTTTTCGCGTGTGTACAATGCACGCGTCGCGTTTCATTTTCGCGATCATCGCTGTCGCGGCATGGGCCAGTATCATCATCGCATCCACCGATGCGAAGGCGCAGTTCGCCTGCGTCGGGACGCTCGGCGCGAGTGATGTCACCTGTACCAACGCCGGCACAACCGCTGTGCCGTTTTTTCAGGATCAACTCGGCAGTTTCAATCTCACGACCATCAGTTCCGGTGCGAGCAACGGCATCACCACGACCAGTGTTGATGGAAACGTTACCGCCACGAATTCCGGCATCAATGCCGATATGCTGGGAACGTCGGCGAGCGGTCTCGGCAATGCGACATCGAACAATTCCGGGACGATCGGATCGTACATCTCGACGCTGACCGGCGCGGGTAACGCCACGTCGACGAACTCCGGAACGGTAATTCAGGATATCACCACGATTGCTCAGGACGGCGGCAATGCGCTGACCAACAACTCCGGCAACGTCGGTGGAAACGTCGTGACAACCGCCGATGGCGGCGGTAGCGCGACGACCAACAATTCGGGAACAATTGTTGGCATTCTCAACACACAAACTAGCATTGGCGGCGCTGGGTTTGGCGCAGGCACCGCGATGTCGATCAATTCCGGAATTGCTGACCTCGTTATTACGCAGACTTTCGATGGCGGAAACGCCGTCACGACAAATTCCGGGAAAGTCTTACGTACGATCCAGACCATGACGACCGATAGCGGCGACGCCACGACAGTCAATACCGGGACGATAGACGGATCAATTGCCACGGTCAGCGGACTCTCGAGCGGCGATGGCAATGCGACGACAATCAATGCCGGCGTGGTCAACGGCCTTATCCAGACAGCTGTGGGCGGCAACGGCAATTCAACCAACATCAATTCCGGCTCTGTGTCCGGAGGGATGGTCGGAATAGTTGCTGGCGACGGAAATGCAGCGGCAGTAAATTTTGGATACGTAGGTGGCCCGGTCGCTTCGCAGGTCAACGGTGTTGGAAATTCCTCGATCGTCAACTACGGCACCATCGATAGCGGCGGTTTGGGTACTGTGCTCGCTCAGACGTCATCTGGTACAGCCTCGGTTTTCAACGCCGGGAGAATTGTTGGAACATTAGGTGTCTCTGTGGTCGACGCGGGCCATGCGGTTGTTACAAACGCCGGACTGATAGACGGAAGTGGGTCCGGAGCGGCCATTTTTATGGACAGCGATCCCTCTAATCCGGCGGCCCGCAGCACGCTCAACATTCTTCCTGGATCGAGGATCATTGGCACAATCCAGCTTGCTGGAGATACGTTTTATCCCGGCTCAGGAACAGTTGTGAACATCCTGAGCGGACACGATATTTCGTCGGCGCTGACGTTCGGAAACAACTGTGGATGTGGTACTTTTGGCGGCCTCATCGACACGGGCGCGACCGTCAACGTCACCGGCGGTGCGCCTTATGTCATTAGTGGCGACACCGTCGCCATTCTCGATCCAACGTCGTTCGCGGGTGCGGATCGCAATGTGGTCGACGTGACGCGCACGATTACGTCTCTCGTCACGAGCCGCCTGACCAATCCGGCGCCGATCGGTGGGAGCGGATCGATGGCCATCGGTTTCGCGCCGTCCGGCAACGTCGCGCGCGACATGGTGAACGATGCCTTCTTGGGTATTCCGGTGCTGGCTTATGCGAGCAACGACCGCGTGCTTCTGAGCAATCCGAGCTTTACCGCCGCCGACGGCACCAGCGTGTGGGCGCAGGGCTTCGGCGGGCGTCGAGTTCAGCAGGCGGATGCACCGACGTTGCGTTCGGTGAACAACTTCTACGGTGGCGTGCTCGGCATCGACAAGACGGTGCGGCCAGGTCTGAGGATCGGCGGCTTCATTGGCGGCGGCGCGATCAAATCGACCATCGATCTCAATTCCGGCGACACCTCAAGCGACATCGGGTTCGGCGGTCTTTACGGCCGCTACGCCGTTGGTCGCGCGTTCGTGGATTTCTCATTGCTCGGTGGTTACAGCAGCAACGATGTGAAGCGCACGATTGCCAACAACCTCGCGCCCGGCGGCTATGAATACGCCACCGGAAAGTACAATGGCTGGTTCGTCAGTCCGGAGGTTGCCTACGGTCTTGAGCAGTCGCTCGGCTATAACCTGACGCTGACGCCGTCCGCGCGGGTGCGCTATCTTGCGGCCGGCTTCGGCGGATATCAGGAAACCGGGTCGTCGACGAACCTGACCGTCGCGCCGCGCACGTCGCACAATTTCGAGGAGCGTGGCGAATTCAAGCTGACGCGCACCACCCGCGCCACGCCGTCAGAGCAACTGCAACTGAGTGGCACCGCCGGACTGGTTGCCTTGCAGCGCGTCGGCGACAGTAACGTCAACACCATCTTGCTCGGACAGAGCCTCGCTTTCGCAACACCCGGCAAAGGCAGCATTGTCGGCTTTTACACAGGAGCCGGTTTTGATTGGCGTAACGCTACGGGCGTTTCGGTATTTGGTGCAGCCGAGTTCACTGCAATGTCCGATCAAAGCCAGACCATCACGGGCCGGGGCGGCATGAAGATTTCGTTCTAGCGCCTTCATTCGCGTCAGGGATGCAAAACAAACCCGGCGATGCATTCGCGTGCATCGCCGGATTTGTAATCAGGCTCTGTTCGAATTTACGGGCAGGGATAGCGATTGCCGTCGTAATTCAGATATGTTCCTGAAGCCGGATCATAAGATCGATACCGCTGCATGCAGTAAGCTTCGGCGTCTCCGCCGCCATAGCCATACCGAGGTGCGACGACGACCGGAGCAGGGGCTGGATAGTATGCCGGGCCACCGTATCCATATCCGTAACCGGGCCCGTAGTAGTAAGGGTTGGAGCCCGCCGCGATAGCGCCGCCGATCAGCGCGCCTGCGGCAAGACCAGCGCCGACACCACCCCACCCCCCGTGATAACCGTAACCGTAGCCATAACCATGCCGCCGCCATTGAACCTGAGTTACGAGCGAATTGTCGGCGCCAGCATGCGCAGCCGAAAACGGCTGGCTCGGCGCCAGCGGAGCAGCATGGCTGGATGACGTCGCAGCCATCGGAAGCGCCAGCGCAACCACTGCGGCAGCACATCCTTTCCTAAAGGTGATCATCGTCCTCACTCCAAGCCCGTATCGATCACTCTGGATTGTGAAGCCGCGCGGGATGCGCGGCTCCATTCAGAGGACAGTAATGTTCGTTTGGATTCAGGCGCTTCTGGGGCGGTTCCCAGACCTGGAACATGCCGGCTGCGCCACTGCGATCTGCGCACCAGCAATCAGGTTCGACAGCAAGGGATGCGCGGCCAAATCGATCGCCAGACCGGCGACACCGGCCGATGCGAACAGGCTGACGCCATACTGCCGGACCTGTTCGAAGCTCAACATCGCCGCCGCGACGGTCATAATGACGATGAGAATCTCGGTCGCGCGTCAGGATCCTGTGTCAACAGCGACCGGGTTTTGGGATGGTGCACGCCGATCGTGCTTCGGATCGTGTGGACGATCAGCGCATTGGCGATAAGTGCCGCAGCGATGGTATCGAGCATCGCGGAAGTCCGGAGGTGCGTGGCGAAACGACACCAACGCACAGGCCGGACGGAGGTTCATGCATTGCACCAAGTTGCTGTTGGCGCTGGACAATTGGCGCATCCGATGGCATCACACAGCTCTCGCGCGGCCACCCGCGCCCAGTTCGGATTCGCGCCATGAAGCTGTTTTTCCTGCGTTTTTTCACGTGGTGGAGCGGGTCGACTTTCGGCACGCAGCTGTGGACCCGCCGCTTTGGCGAAGTGGTCGGCCAGGACGAGGGCGGCAACACTTACTATCGCACGCGCGGCGGCAAGATCGATCCGACGCTGGGTTTCGAGCGCCGCTGGGTGATTTACAACGGATATGCCGAAGCGACGCGCGTTCCGCCGGCATGGCATGGCTGGCTGCACCACACCGTAGACACGCCGCCGACCGAGATTGATTACAAGCCCCGCGAATGGGAAAAGCCGCACCGCCCCAACATGACCGGGACGCCTGCAGCCTATCGTCCGTCGGGCTCGACGCTGGCCAGCGGCCGGCGGCCCAAGGCCACCGGTGACTATCAGCCGTGGACTCCGGGGCAGTAACACCGCTCTATTGCCCCTGATACGGCGCGAAAGCCTCGCCCTTTCCCCGCCGTATTCGGCGTGTTAACCCGAGACCTGCGCGAGGCCCATTATCGGTAGAATGTCGTGCAGCCGATTCGACTGAATCGCATATTGGGGCCGGGATCAGTTTAAGATCATGACCGTGATCGTTCCGACAGGTGTGGAGCACGATGTTTTCCGGAAACCGCTTCGCACCTTTTGGCGTCGTGCTCCTGTAGAGTCGCGCAAGATGTTCCGAACCGTCACCGCCTGTTCTTTTGCGGCTTTGATCGTGACATCGCTGATGTCGCTTGCGACGCCCGTTTACGCCCAGATCGGCAACATCTTTTCCGACAGGCCGCGGCCTCCCGCCAACATCCAGCGTGGGGAGCCGATACAGGAGCCGGAAGAAGAGGAAGTCCCCGATCTGCCACCGCAGGGTCGTTTGCTTCCGACACCCAATCGTCCGCCGCCGGGGCAGGGCGTGCCCGCTCCGGGTAACGTTCAGATGCAGCCGCTGCCGCCACCGCCCGGAACAGCGGCTGCTCCAAGGCCACCCGCAGTGCCGGGACAAGGCACGCCGAACGTCGTAACCGTGCCTCCAGCGAATCCGTTGCCAGGGCTGCCGCCGGGGCAGAAACAGCCGCGCGGCGCGCCGCCGTCGCCTGCAACCTTGCAGCCGGGCGATGAGGTTGTGACTGAGCCGCCGGCGCAGAAGATCGTCAACAAGCAGGCGGTCTTCGCAGGGTTGGACAAGATCACGGGCCGTATCATCAAGTTCGACGCCGATATGGGCGAGACTGTTCAGTTCGGCGCTCTGCGCGTCAAGCCGCAGGCCTGCTACACGCGGCCCTCGACGGAGGCGGCCAACACCGACGCGTTCGTCGAGGTCGATGAAATCACGCTTCAGGGCGAAGTGAAGCGGATATTTTCCGGTTGGATGTTCGCGGCCAGTCCGGGTCTGCACGGCGTTGAGCATCCGATTTACGACATCTGGCTGACCGACTGCAAAAGTCCATCCGCTACTGTTGCCCAGCAGGAGGCGCCGAAAGCCGCGCCAGCGCCGCCGCCACCTCAGCAACAGCCAAAGCGTCAGGCAAAACAACCAGCCGTGCAACGGCCGTTGCCGCCGCCAAACCCGTTTCCCCCGTTCCAGCAGTAACGCCTTTCAGGCAATCTAGGCTTGCGTCAGGCACGCCAGCGCTTCCGCGCCGGTCACCGGGCGGTTGGCGGGAAGGGCGAAGAAGTCGCCATGTCCGGTCACGGCGTCGTCGAGCAGCGTGCGATAACGCCGCCGCGGGACCTCGACCGCGCCAAACGTGCGGAGATGATCTGTCACGAATTGCGTGTCGAGCAGCACGAAGCCACCGGCGATCAGGCGCGCCACGAGATGAACGAGCGCGACCTTCGATGCGTCGCGTTCGGTGTGAAACATGCTTTCGCCGAAAAACGCGCGGCCCAGACTGACGCCATAAAGCCCGCCGACCAGTTGATCGCCGCGCCATACCTCGACGCTATGGCAGTGATCAATCTCATGCAGCGACGTGTAGAGGTCGCGGATACGGCCATTGATCCAGGTGTCGTCGCGGCCCGGTTGCGGGGCGGCGCACCCGGCAATGGTTTGCTTGAAAGCAGTGTTGACTGTGACGCGAAAGGTGTCCGCCCGAACGGTTCGCGCAAGACGTGACGCCACGCGAAAGCCATCGAGCGGGATAATGCCGCGCTTTTCGGGCTCAACCCAAAAAATCGTCGGATCGTCGGCGCTCTCCGACATCGGAAAAATGCCGCAGGCATAGGCGCGCAGCAGGACACTTGGGGTGATCTCGGAAGATGCGGTGTCGCGCGAACTCATGCGCAATCATAGCAAAATGTAACGGCTTTCGCGACCGTCAAGCGGCGCCGGTTGCGGATTGTCGAACAGGAGTTTCGGCGGCATGCTTCAACCGCAATACGACACGTGTTCCAGGATGGGCCGGGTCGCGTTCCGCCTTGGTTTCCAGCTTGATAGCCATGGCGCTGACGATGCGCTGACCCATGCCGGTGGATTGGGGATTTTGCTTCGCTTGCAAGCCGACACCGTCGTCGGAAATCGCCAGTTCAAGTCCGCCGTCGCAGGATCGAAGCTCGACATGGATCGGTCCAGCGCCATCCGGATAGGCATATTTAACGGCGTTCATCACCAGTTCGTTGACGATGATGCCGATCGCCACCGCGCGATCCGGATCGATCTCGACGGGCTCCGCCTTGAGCGTCAGGCGCGACATGCGGTTGCCTTCGGCAGAGCGCCGCAAATCCTCGAGCAAGGCTTCCAGATACTGGTTCAACATCACAGTCTTCAGGTCCTGCGATGTGTAAAGGCGGCGATGAACCTGTGCGACCGCAGCGACGCGGCCCATCGCATTGGTCAGTGCGGCCTTTACATCGTCGTCAGTGCTCGAATTCGCCTGAAGGTGGAGCAACGAAGCGATGATCTGCAAACTGTTGCCGACACGATGGTTGACTTCTCGCAGCAGAACTTCGCGTTCCGCGGCGAGCGCAGCATATCGATCGCGCGAGGCGTGAACCTCCGCTTCGGCATCGTCGCGTGCCTTGCGCACCAGTGCCTGCTCGATAGCGCCCTTGGCGGCGACGTCGAGTAAAGCGAGAAATTCTCCCTGCGTATCCTTGACCAGATAATCGGCAGAACCCGCTTTCAGGGCGGTGACAGCGATCTTGCTGTCCTGGGAGGCAGTTACGAAAATGACCGGTGGTGCGTCAGGAATCTTCTGAATTTCGGCAAGCGTCTCAAGACCGTCGAGGCCGGGCATGTGCTGGTCGAGCGCCACCACATCGATTCCGCCCTGCTTGATGCGCACGAGACCGCTCGCGCCATCGGGCGCGTGCTCCACGGTGAAGCCCTGTCGCTTCAATCCGCGCTCGACCAAGCGCGCGAGATCGGCGTCGTCGTCGATATATAGAATGCGAGGCGTGGATGGCTTCATGTCTTTATCGGCGGAACCTTGATGACGGAAAAGAACAATCCGAGTTGTCGGATCGCGTTGGCAAAGCTTTCGTAATTCACGGGCTTGGTAATATAGACGTTACAGCCCAGTTCGTAGCAGCGCTTGATTTCCTGCTCGTCGTCCGTGGTTGTGAGCACCACGACGGGCGCGCATTTGACGTGGCTGTTTTCCTTGATCCGCTTGAGGATATCGATCCCGGTCATGTCGGGCAGATTCAAGTCGAGCAGGATCAGCAGCGCCTGATCCTTATGATCGACGCCTGAGCCGTCCCTGCCAAACAGGTATTTCACCGCGTCTGTACCGTTGGTGAACGGCACGATCTCGTTGTTGACGCCGGAGCGCCGGATATTGCGCTCAATCAGTCGGGCGTGACCTTCGTCATCCTCGATCATGATAATTTTGACTGGCAGGCTCATACTTCTTTTCCTTGAGTTCCGTAATTCCATCGCGCGGGTAGGGTCACAGTAAACGTGCTGCCCGTGTGAAGTTCTGACGAGACGTTGATGGTGCCGCCCATCCGGCGCACCAGAGCGCGGACATGGGCGAGCCCGATGCCCTGACCTTGACGATCCTGAAGACCCGCCCGGCGAAACAGATCAAAGATCCGCGTATGGTCCTTTTGGTCGATACCGCGGCCGTTATCGATGATCTCGAAGATGATGAAGCCAAGTTTGGGGCGGCCCTTGATCAGGATATCACCCGGCACACCCGGTTTCAGGTACTTGAGGGCATTGTCAATCAGATTGGAAAAGATTTGTTCCAAAGCAAGGCGGTCGCTGACGATGTCCGGCAGCGGTTCAACGCGTATTTGAGCATTGGCTTCAGAGGCTTGATGAGCCACTGAGGAGATAATCGTTTCAATCAACTCGCGGGTATCGATTTCCACGGGATGGAAATCACGGCGGCCCTCCCGGGTGAGATTGAGGATGGCAGAGATGAGACGATCCATCTTGCCGATCGATGACTTGATGAAGCCGAGCGCTTCGGAGAAATCCTGAGAGAGCTGCTTGTCTTCGGCCTGGAGTTCCGGCGCTTCGGCCGGATCGGAATCTCCGATCGGCACCGGAATGGAGGGCGCTTCTGCAGCAGCACGGCTGTACCTTGCGATGCGGGTGAAGATGTCGGTACGCAGCTCTTCGAGTTCGCTCGTAAAGCCCATAATGTTGACCAGCGGCGATCGCAGGTCGTGGCTTACGATGTACGCGAAGCGCTGGATCTCGTCATTCGCTTCGCGAAGATCAGCAGTTCGTGTCTCAACAGCAGCTTCGAGGTTGAGATTGTTATCGCGCAGTTGCTGTTCTGCTTTATCGCGTGCTCGCGTCGATTGCCGAACCAGGAAAAGGGAGGTACCGGCCAGAAGGAGCACCAGGCCTGAACCGGCGGTGGTGACGAAGGCGGCGAGGCTCTGGCTGCGATCGGCTGCGACGGTGCGTGCCTGGAAAAGACGGTCTTCCTCGGCGCGCATGGCAGCGGCAACTTCGCCGACGCGTTGAACGGCGGAGTTGCTGCTATCACGCAACATCGCAACGCCGCCGGGAATATCGTTTTGCTTCACAAAATCGATGGCCTTCGTAAATTCGGCCAGCCGTGACTCCACTGCCGCGCGTAACTGTTTGGTGTGCTCAATCTGCACGGCGCTGTCGTTAGTCTGGATTGCAAGTTTCGCTACGCCAGAGGGGATGCGCGCGACGGCGGCCTGATGCTCCTCTAAAAACTTTGGTTGGAAGGTGAGAAGGTAACCCCGCGCAGCGCTTTCGGCGCGGCGGATATCGAGCAAAACGGTCGATATCTGATTTTCGACTTCGACGGTATGAACCACCCAGCGGCTGTCATCGCGCGCTTTGTTCACCAGAACGATGGACGTGATGCTGATCGCAACCAACACGAGAAAGCCTGCGGAGAGCAGGGCGATTTGCCAGAGTGTACGCCGACGGGCTGCGTCCAGAGTCACGCGGGCCCTGCGCAGCTGCCGGATGAGGGAAATCCCTGAAAATTCAAATTGCTACCCCTGAACCATACCCATAGCTTAGGTTCGGAATAACGCGCAAATAGGAATTTAGTTCCATCGCTGGAACTTAGGATTTCAACGAGAACCGGGCCTTAGGACGCCTTGGTGTCGCCGGCTGCGAGATAGTGCTCGAGCCAGTGAATGTGGTAGTCACCGTCGATGATGCTGGGCTCACGCACCAGCCCGCGGAACAGCGGCAGGGTGGTTTCGACGCCGTCCACGACCATCTCGTCCAGAGCGCGCCGCAGCCGCATCAGGCACTCGCCACGGGTTTTGCCATGGACGATGAGTTTGCCCACCAGCGAGTCGTAGTAGGGCGGAATGACATAGCCCTGATACACGGCTGAATCGATCCGTACGCCCAGTCCGCCGGGCGGATGATACTGCATGATCTTGCCCGGCGAGGGCCGGAAGGACACCGGGTTCTCGGCATTGATCCGGCACTCGATCGCATGGCCGTTGATGACGATCTCTTCCTGCGTGCAGGGCAGGTCGCCGCCGGCGGCAACGCGGATCTGTTCGATCACAAGGTCGATGCCGGTGATCATTTCGGTCACCGGATGCTCGACCTGGATGCGCGTGTTCATTTCGATGAAATAGAACTCGCCGTCCTCGTAAAGGAATTCAATGGTGCCGACGCCGAGATACTGCATCTCGCGCATTGCCTTGGCGCAGGTTTCGCCGATTTTCGCGCGTGCGGCTGCGTTCAGGATCGGCGAGGGGCCTTCTTCCCAAACCTTTTGATGACGACGCTGGAGAGAGCAATCGCGTTCGCCGAGATGGATCGCACCGCCGCGGCCATCGCCCAGAATCTGGATTTCGATATGACGGGGTTTGCCGAGATACTTTTCCAGATAGACCGATCCGTCGCCGAACGCGGCCTTGGCCTCGTTGCTGGCAGTTGACAGCGCAAGCATCAGGTCGGCTTCGGTCAGGGCCACTTTCATGCCGCGTCCGCCGCCGCCGGCCGCTGCCTTCACCAGCACGGGAAAGCCGATCTTCTTGGCGATCGCCATGGCGTCGTCACCGGGGCCGACGCCACCGTCAGAGCCGGGCACAACAGGAATGCCAAGGCGTTTGGCGGTTTTCTTGGCTTCGATCTTGTCGCCCATCAGGCGGATGTGCTCGGCCTTTGGGCCGATGAAATGCAGATTGTGGTCGGCCAGGATTTCAGCGAAGCGGGCGTTCTCCGACAGAAATCCATAGCCGGGGTGAACCGCATCGGCACCGGTAATTTCGCACGCTGCGAGCAGCGCCGGTACATTCAGGTAGCTGTCCTTGGCAGGCGGCGGTCCGATGCAGACGCTTTCGTCGGCAAGCCGGACATGCATGGCGTTGGCGTCCGCCGTCGAATGCACAGCAACGGTCGCGATGCCGAGTTCCTTGCAGGCGCGCAGCACGCGCAATGCAATCTCGCCGCGATTGGCAATCAGGATCTTGTCGAACATCGCAGCGCCTGACGGTGAGAACGATTATTCAATGATGACGAGCGGCTCGCCGAATTCGACGGGCTGGCCGTCTTCGACGAGGATTTGCGTGACGGTGCCGGCGCGCGTCGACGGGATTTGGTTCATCGTCTTCATCGCTTCGATGATGATGAGCGTATCGCCAACCTTGACCTTGCTGCCGACGTCAATGAACGGCTTCGCGCCAGGTTCGGACGCAAGATATGCGGTGCCGACCATCGGCGAGGGGACCGCGCCGGGATGCTTCGAGATGTCGGCGGACGTCGCCGACGCAACAGGTGCTGATGCCGGAGCAACTGCGGTGGGTGCGGGTTGGTAGGCGACCGGTGCGGCTGCCGCGATGCTGATGTTACGCGCAACCCGCAGGCGCAATCCGGCGCGCTCGATCTCGATTTCCGTCAGATTGGTTTCATCGAGCAGCATCGCCAGTTCGCGAATGAGCTCGCGCTCGTCGGCTGGCTTTTGTTTGGGAGTGGACGGTTCTTTCGGCGAAGAGGCCATGTGAAATCCGGAGCTTTCCTAACTGATAAACAGGCGATCAGGCTTTCGCCTTGGCGCCGATCCTGGCGGCGAGGCCGCTGATCGCGAGGCGATAGCCGTCAATTCCGAAGCCGCACAGCGTTGCCACGGCTGCCGATGCGACGAAGGAGTGATGACGAAAGGGTTCACGCGCGAAGATGTTGGACACGTGAACTTCGACCGTCGGGAGCTTGACCGCGATCAGAGCGTCGTGGAGCGCGATCGAGGTATGGGAATATCCGCCTGCATTGATGATGATGCCTGCGGCCTTCTTTGCGCCCGCCTCATGGACGAAATCAATCAGCTCACCTTCACGGTTCGACTGGCGGCAATCCGCAGTGAGGCCATAAAGGGCAGCGCTGTCGCGGCAGAGCTTTTCCACGTCGGCCAGCGTGTGATGGCCATAGGTCTCCGGCTCGCGGGTGCCGAGCAGATTGAGGTTCGGCCCGTTGAGCACGTAGATCGTCTTTGCCATCCGAAAACCAAACCCAGCAATGTCGGCGAAATGATGCGGCGCGCGCGGCTTCGGCCGGTTTATAGGCAACCTGAGGCCGGGAGGGAAGCCTGATCGGCTTCGCCGTCCCCTGCCAAATCGTTCAGAAATCGCCCGAAAAGGCCGATCGGAGGCTGGAAATCGTTGGTTAACCAAAATTAACGGATGTTCCCGGAGGCCTTCAGATACCGCAAGCCTCCGGTCCGGTTGCGGCCTAACAGGTCGCCTTGCCGCAGCGGGCCTGGGAAATTTTCTTGGCGAGCCCCTCCGCGCCAACGGCGCCCACCACGACATCCTTCCCGATGACATAGCTCGGCGTTCCGTTGAGCCCCATGTCCTCGGCGAGCTTGAAGTTCTCATTCAGGGTCGCGCTGATTTCAGGGCTGGTCATGTCCTTTTCGAGCCTGGCCATATCGGCGCCGGCCTCCTTCGCGGCCGCCATGGCGCGCGCCTTGTCAGCCTGTCCGCGTCCGTTCAACAGCTTCTGGTGGAAATCGAAATACTTCTTGCCTGTCGGATCCTGCATGCGGAGCGCGATTCCGACCTGGGCGGCTTCGACTGAACTTGGTCCGAGCACCGGGAATTCCTTCAGCACGACACGCAGCTTCGGATCAGACTTCATCAGCGTAAGCATGTCGGCCATGGCGTGTTTGCAGTAGCCGCAATTGTAGTCGAAAAACTCGACGAAATTCACGTCGCCATCGCGGTTGCCGACAACGACGCCGCGTGGGGAGTTGAAAATCAGCTCCGCATTACGTTGGACAGCGGCGCGGTGCTTTTCCGCTTCAGCAACAGCCTGGCGCTTCTGCAATTCTGCGGACATTTCCTCAAGCAGTTCTGGGTTGGCTACGAGGTAATCCTTGATGATCTTTTGAATCTCGCTGCGCTGAGCGTCGTTGAACGACTGCGCATGCGAGGCGGTGGGCAGACCCAACACCAGTGCGAAGGCGAAGGGAGCAAGAGAGCGGAGCGAGATCATGAGTATTCCTTCGGACTGTGTGGACCGGTGCAATGCCGGAGTTCAATTCTTTATGGGCTTCGTGTTAACGATGTCGTCGGCCTTGACCCAGCCGGGTGTGCCGATAGCGAATCTCGTCTTCGCGCGCGAGGCGAGGTCTCGCGCTGTTTTCTGATCACCGCGTAGAAAGGCTGCCTGGGCCGAGGCCAGATCGGCTTCCGCATAATCCCCCTTGCGGCCGTAAGCCATTGCGAGCTGCGTGTATCCAAGCGCTGCCTCAGGTTCCCGTATCAGCGCGGCGCGCAGAATCTTGATGGCCTCCTCAGCGTAGGCCTTATTCTCGGATGCCACGAAGGCCTGGCCAAGTAACATCTCGATGAGCGGGGCGTTGTTGGACAGTTGTACCGCCTTACGCAGAGGTGCGATGGCCTCGACGGGCTTGCCGCCTTCGAGCAGGGCCTGACCCTTCAACTCGTAAAAATAGGGATTGTTGGGCTGAACGCGGATCAGGGCGTCGATCTGGGAGAGGGCGTTGCGCAAGTCTCCATGACGATAGGTGGCGATGGCGCGGGCATAGCGCGCGGGCAGACTGTCGTTCGACGCCGGATAGCGGCGGTTCACAGTGTCTGCGCGTTCCATGAATCCGGACACTTTGGCGCGCATCATGTCGTGACGAAGCTGCAGGGCCGGATCGTCCTTCTTGTCCCAATACGGACTCGATCTCGCCAGTTCCTCCAAGGCTCTGACGCGCTCAGTGGGCATCGGGTGAGACATGTTGTAGGGATCGGCGCCGCGCGCCGCGAACAGGCTCTGCTCGGAGAAGCGCTTGAATGTTTCGTACATGCCCCTGGCCGACTGGCTGGTGGCGTTGAGAAATTTCACTCCGGCCTTGTCTGCGTTTTCTTCCTGCTGCCGCTGATAGGAGAGCATGGTCCGCATGATGGCGGCCTGCGGTGCGGCGACAGCCGCGGCGCCGGCGCTTCCTGCACCCGAACGTGCGCCGGCGACCGCGGCGCCGAGGCCGAGCAGCATGGCGATAATCAGCTGCGTTTGCGCGCGGGAAATCTGTTCGCGCAATTTCGAAAGATGTCCGCCGGCCAGATGTCCTGTTTCGTGCGCGAGCACGCCGATGATCTGATTGGGCGTATCGGATTCGCGCAGTGCGCCGTAGTTGACGAAAATTCGGCGGCCATCGGCAACGAATGCGTTGAAGGTCGAGTCGTTGATGATGACGACCTGAATGTTCTGTTTTTCGAGTCCGGCCGCGCGCAGGATCGGGCGGGTGTAGTCGCGCAGCAGTTGCTCTGTTTCGGCGTCGCGCAGCAGCGGAGGACCACCACCGCCTTGTTGCGCGTGAACCGGCCATGATGCGACGAGCAGCGCTGCGGCGGTGACGACCGCCGTCGCGCGCCGCGCGAATGATTGCGCGGGACGGAACCCTCCGACTTGTCCTGCGGGAGCGCGGATGCACGGGCCCTCGGCTGGCAGGGTCAAGTGGTCATTTGTCATGGCTTGGTCAGCGGGCTTGGCAATGGAGCAGCGGCCTGTAGGGTGCTAAATTATGATCTAACAAGACGCCGAATGCGGCGGTACAACGGCACAGCGTCGATGCTTTTCCTGCACGTCGCCGTCCCCCGGGGAATAGCAGATTTCATGCTCGATGTGACGCTCAGAGACAAGGCAAAAGGCCTTTTGGTGCCCTCAAGGCGGGGCAATGTTCCGCCATTTATGGTGATGGATGTGATGGCTGCTGCCGCCAAAATCGAGGCGGAGGGTAGCAATGTGATTCACATGGAGGTTGGGCAGCCGGCTGCGCCTGCGCCGCAGACCGCTATTGTTGCCGCCCGCGCGGCGCTCGACGTCGGGAAGATCGACTACACCGCGGCCATAGGTATCCCGTCGCTACGGCAGCGTATCTCGCGTCACTACCGTGAAACCTACGCCCAGGATGTCGATCCCGCCCGCATCGTTATCACGACAGGCTCCTCGGGCGCGTTTGTTCTTGCGTTCCTGTCGGCGTTTGAGCCGGGCGACCGGGTCGCCATCACGTCGCCGGGCTACCCACCGTATCGTCACATTCTGCGCGCGCTCGGATGCGAACCGGTTCTGATCGAAACCACCAGCGCTACGCGGCATGCCTTGACCGGAGAGATGCTGCTTGAGGCGCATCGCAAGACGCCGCTAAAAGGTGTGCTGGTCGCCAGCCCTGCCAATCCGACCGGCACCATGATGACGCGCGAGGCGATGTCCGATCTGATCGCTGCGGCGGACAGCGCAGGCATCCGGTTTATTTCCGACGAGATTTATCACGGCCTCGATTATGCGTTTCCGGCAGTGACGGCTGCGCAATTGTCCTCCGAGGCGATCATCATCAATTCGTTCTCGAAGTACTTCTGCATGACCGGCTGGCGTGTCGGCTGGATCGTCGTGCCCGACCGGCTGGCGCGGTCCGTTGAGACGCTGCAGCAGAACCTTTCGATTTCAGTGCCGACGCTGTCGCAAATCGCCGCCGAAGCCGCATTCGACGGTTGTGCCGAGATGGATATGATCAAGCACGGCTATGAGGAAAACCGCCGCATCCTGATCGAGGGGCTGCCGAAAGTCGGCCTGACGGAATTCCTGCCGGTGGACGGTGCGTTCTATCTCTACGCGGATGTCTCGAAATTCAATTCCGACAGCTTAGAGTTCGCCAAGGCGATGCTGCAGCAGGCGCATGTCGCAGCAACGCCCGGCGTGGATTTCGATCCATTTCACGGAAAGTCGTTCGTTCGCTTTTCCTATTCACGTTCAACGCAGGAAATCGCTGAAGCAGTGGCGCGGATCACCCGCTGGCTGGCCAAGGGTTGATCGGCGACCGGGTAACAACGCGGCAATAAGAAACCGCCCGCTGTGAAGCGGGCGGTTTCGTTTTGAACCTTATTGTTACTCGCCGCGGCGTGACCACCAGCCCGCGCGGCGCGGCTGGGCAGGTTCACTCTGCGGTTCGGAAGGCGTTGGCTCGCTCTGCGTCTGAACCGGGACCGGCTCCGGTTCAGCTTTCGGCGGCTCGCCGAAGAAGAAGCTCACCTTCTCGCGGACGGTCGAACGCTTGCGCGGAGCGGCCTCGACCTCTTCCGGCGTCGAAATGTGGTGTGACACGGGTTCGGGAGATGGTGCAGGAGCAGGGCGTTCCTCGCGGATGGGCTCTGCCGGCGCCGACAGATCGGCGACCGCTTCGGCAGCTTCGGATTCAGGCAGTGGTCCGAGGTCGTCGGCGATCGTCGAGACGATTCCCTCTCCGGGCTGCGCGCCTTCGGTCAAACCGGCTTCGTTGCCACCACGCCGGCGGCGGCCACCGCGACGGCCACGGCGGCGCGGACGGCGCTCTCCGTTTGCGTTCTGGTCGGCGCGCTGTTCGCCGTTCTGATCGTCCTGCTCGTCGTCACCTTCGTCGCTGTCGTCGCCCGTGGCTTCGGCCTGCGATGCAGATTCCTGGGCGGCGTTCTGGTCGGACGGAGCAGAGCCTTCACGGGCTTCACCCCGGCCACGGCGGCGGCGGCGGCGCTTGCGGCGCGGACCTTCTTCGCCTTCAGCGGCAGGAGCGGCGTCGGCGGATTGAGCCTCGGCGCCCTCGGTTTCATCGTCGCCTTCAAACTCGGCTTCGGCTTCGAACGTTTCGTCGTCTTCGTACTCGTAGGTGTCCTCGACCGCAGCCGGGAACGCCGCGACCTGCGCAGCCAGGATTGCCTTGGCGGCTTCCAGCGTATGCACGGCTTCGCCACGATCGATGACAAAGGATTGCTGGCCGCTGATGGTTGGATCGGCGATGACTGCCAGCGTCACCTTGAAGCTGTTTTCAAGATCACGCAGGTGGCCACGCTTGTGGTTCAGCACATAGAGCGCGACGTCGGTGCGCGTGCGCACCGTGAGATTGTGCGTTGGGCCCTTCATCAGGGTTTCTTCGAGGCCGCGCAGCAATTGCAGCGCGACGGACGATACCGAGCGGACGTGGCCGGTGCCGCCGCAATGCGGGCATGGCTCGGTGGAGCTTTCCAGCACGCTGGCGCGGATACGCTGGCGCGACATTTCAAGCAGGCCGAAATGCGAGATACGGCCGACCTGAATGCGGGCACGGTCCTGCCGCAGGCAGTCGCTGAGCTTGCGCTCGACCGAGCGGTTGTTCCGCTTCTCGTCCATGTCGATGAAATCGATGACGATCAGGCCGGCAAGATCGCGCAGCCGGAGCTGTCGTGCGACTTCCTCGGCGGCTTCAAGATTGGTCTTGAGTGCCGTGTCCTCGATGTGGTGCTCGCGGGTAGAGCGGCCCGAGTTCACGTCGATGGAAACCAGCGCTTCGGTCTGGTTGATAACGATGTAACCGCCGGATCGCAGAGTGACCGTCGGTGAGAACATCGCGTCGAGCTGGCTCTCGACTCCCATGCGCGAGAACAAGGGTTGACCGTCGCGATATTGTTTTACCGCCCGCACATTGGTCGGCATCAGCATTTTCATGAAATCGCGTGCCTCGGTGAAGCCAGTCTCGCCGGCGACGAGGACTTCGTCGATTTCCTTATTGTAGAGGTCACGCAGCGACCGCTTGATCAGCGAACCTTCCTCGTAGACGAGGGTGGGCGCCTGCGATTTCAGCGTGGTGTCGCGGACGGTTTCCCACATCCGGATCAGATATTCGAAGTCGCGCTTGATCTCGGGCTTGGTGCGCGAAGCGCCGGCGGTGCGCAGAATGATCCCCATGCCCTCCGGCACGTCGAGATCCTGCACCACGTCCTTCAGGCGATTGCGGTCCTGCGCCGAGGTGATCTTGCGGCTGATGCCGCCCCCGCGCGCGGTGTTGGGCATCAGCACGGCGTAGCGGCCGGCGAGCGAGAGATAGGTCGTAAGCGCAGCGCCCTTGTTGCCGCGTTCTTCCTTCACGACCTGAACCAGCATCACCTGGCGGCGCTTGATGACTTCCTGGATTTTGTACTGGCGGCGCGGGCGGAAAGCGCGTTCCGGCACTTCCTCCAGCACGTCGTCGCCGCCGACCGACTCGACGACTTCCTCTTCGGCGTCGTCACCGTCTTCATCGCCCTCGTCATCGTCGTCAGCATCGTCGGCGTGGTGTTCGTCCGAATGATCGTCATCGCGGAGAGCGGCTTCTGTGTCTTGAGATTCGTCATGCGCATGATGTTCATGCGGTTGATCGTCGTGTGCATGCTCGTCGTGCGAATGATCGTGAGGAGTCGCCGCTTCGTCACCGGCAGATGTAACAGGCGCATCGTGGGCTACAGGTGCGTCCGCCTCATGCGAACGGTCGTCATGATCGTGTGCTGTGTGATCGTGGTCGCCATGCGTATGATCGTCATGGTGATGATCGCCATGGCTGTGCTGTTCACGACCGTGCTGATCCTGGCCGTGCTCGCCATGTTCGTCGTGACCATGTTCATGATGCATCGTCTCCACGTCATGCGGATGGTCGGGCGCATGATCTCCGATCTGTGCCGTATCCGGCTGCGCTTGCGCATCAGTCTCCACGTTCGCGCCTTCGACAATGGCGCTCTGCACGCGCTCGCCGCTATTGCGGCGTCGTGAACTGCGATGGCGAGAGCGCCGGCGGTTGGAACGGTTTTCCGTTTCCTCCTCGGCTTCGCGATGCGCGCGCTCGTCTGCCTCGATCAGGGCCTGACGATCGGCGACCGGGATCTGGTAATAATCAGGATGGATTTCGCTGAAGGCGAGAAAGCCGTGACGATTACCGCCGTACTCGATAAAGGCGGCCTGCAGCGATGGCTCTACCCGCGTGACCTTGGCGAGATAGATATTGCCGCGCAGTTGCTTGCGCTGGGCAGACTCGAAATCAAATTCCTCGACGCGATTGCCGCGGACCACGACCACCCGGGTCTCTTCCGGATGGGTGGCATCGATCAACATTTTGTTGGGCATTTTTGAGCTCTTGACGGCGAACGGGACGTTCGGCGGGCAGCGCTAGGCGCGTAGCCGGGTCACGTAACGGTTCACCTGATTCGGGGGTGAGGGGAAGGCCAAAACGCCGCCCGAAGCACCGTGCCGATTGCAACGTCAGCGAAACGCGACGCGGAAAAGATTCGCGTCGTATCGATGCTGGCGTCGATGGGATTTTATCACAGATCCCGTTCGGCAATAGAGTCTGGCGCATCAAGCGTCGGCCCGTCTAATTCAATGGGCGGCAAAGTGCCGCCGTATCCTGCCGCCGACGTCGCCAGCGGGTTCGCGCTGGTTCTGGATGTCCGCTGCCTTGCAGCAGCGGTTGCCGGTTATGAGGGTAGCCGCTCGGGCTGGTAACCGCCGCTCCGCGTCAGCCGCGCACTGCACTGGCTGTGGAGGGTCGGAAGGTACGCTGGAACCTCTTAATTGAATGAGAGGAACCGGCGCTGCACCGGGAAGCTGAACGCGACACAACCGTAAGTTTAAACCGTCAGCACCTCATACATACGTCGAATGGTGGTTTCTGGCAAGGGAAGCGTCACAGCGCTGCAACACAGCGCCGTAATCGTTCCTTGCCCGGTAAGCAGCCGTTAACTGTGCGGTTCTATTGCGGTATGAGGTGTCCGGAGCTGCGAATTTGGTGACAAGCCACATGAAATATCGCGCATTGTTGGTGGCTGCTCAGATGTGCGCCGCAGCATTGTCGTGCTTCACGATTCCTGCCGCTAGGGCCATCGAATCTCAGTCACCACAGCTGGCAGTTGCGCCTGCCTTTCCAGTCGCCTCCGGCGTGCGCGTGGCGGGCGACAACAAGCAGACCCGCTTCATTTTGGATATCGATCGCAAGATTGATGTGCGGGCCTTTGTGCTCGGCGATCCCTACCGCGTCGTCGTGGACATTCCTCAGGTGACCTTCGATCTGCCGGCCGGCACCGGGACGACCGGCCGCGGACTGATCCGGGCATTTCGCTATGGTCTCGTGATGCCCGGCGGATCGCGTGTTGTCTTCGACCTGGCCGGTCCGGCTAAAATCGAGAAGGCCTATGTGATCGATGCAGCGAACGGGCAGCCGCCGCGGCTCGTGGTCGAACTGGCCGCCGTGGAGCGCTCCGCCTTCAAGGTTTCTCATGCGGGCGACGAAAAGCTTCAGCTACGTCCGGCCATCGTCGCCGATGCCTCGGGGACTGCGGTTGAAACGACCGGCGCGATGGGACCCGGCAAACCCGCCGATTCCCGCCCGGTTATCGTGATCGATCCCGGTCACGGGGGCGTCGATAACGGAACGCAGGCTGCGACCGGCGAAGCCGAAAAGACGCTTGTCCTGGATTTCGCCAAGGCTTTGCGGGACAGGATCGAAAAGGGCGGCAAATTCCGGGTCGTCATGACGCGCGATGACGACACCTTCATTCCGCTCGGCGAACGCGTGAGGATCGCCCGTTCCAATATGGCGTCGCTGTTTGTCTCGATCCACGCCGATGCACTGCCCAAACGGGGAGGCGATGCGCAGGGCGCGACGGTGTACACGCTCTCGGATCGCGCCTCTGACGCGGAAGCAGAAAAGCTGGCCGAGGCCGAGAACAAGGCGGACGCAATCGCGGGTGTTAATTTGACGGAAGAGCCGGCGGAAGTGGCCGATATCCTGATCGAACTCACTCAGCGCGAGACACGAGCATTTTCAAACCGCTTTGCCCGGACTCTCGTCAACGAGATGAAGAACGTTGCCCGTATGCACAAGCACCCGCTCAAGTCGGCGGGCTTCAAGGTCCTCAAGGCGCATGACGTTCCTTCTGTCCTCGTCGAGCTGGGTTACGTCTCGAACAAGGACGACCTCCAGCATCTGGTGTCCGAGAACTGGCGGTCGCGTACGGTCGGTTCCGTTGCCCAGGCCGTGGATGCCTTTCTTGGAAAACGTGTGATTTCCGCAGGTCCTTCGAAATAAGCGCCTTCGGCTTGAATTCGCAGGGCAATTGTCGCCGAGGCCCTAGTTTGGCCACAGCGGCGGCTCTATAGAATTTTGGGTTGGGAAGAGACCAGAATCGATCCATGCGAATGGCGAATGGTATAGTTCGGTTCGGAAGCCCGGTCGTGCGCCTCGGGTGATCGCGCCAGACGCTTAAGGACGGATACTGACGATGCGGTTGCTGTTGCGGTTCATGGGCTTCCTGTTTGCGGCCGGAACGATCGTGTTCCTTGTCGGCGTCGCAGCAGCGGCGGGACTGATCTGGCATTTTTCGAAGGATCTGCCGGACTATTCCCAGTTGCAGGACTATGAGCCGGCGGTGATGACGCGCGTGCACGCCGCTGACGGATCGTTGCTCGGCGAATACTCCAAGGAGCGCCGGCTCTATCTGCCGATCCAGGCCATCCCGAAGCCGGTCATCAACGCGTTCCTTGCGGCGGAAGACAAGAATTTCTACGAGCACGGCGGTATCGATTTCACCGGTATGGCCCGCGCCGCAGTTCTCTACGCGCAGAACTACGGTTCCAACCGCCGCCCGCAGGGCGCGTCCACGATCACTCAGCAGGTCGCGAAGAACTTCCTTCTGACCAACGAAGTCTCCTTCAATCGCAAGATCAAGGAAGCGCTGTTGGCAATGCGCATCGAGCGCACCTACACCAAGGACAAGATTCTCGAACTTTATCTCAATGAAATTTATCTCGGCCTGAGCGCCTACGGCATTGCCGCTGCGTCGCTGGTCTATTTCGACAAGTCAGTGAACGAACTCACCATCGCGGAAGCCGCCTATCTGGCGGCGTTGCCAAAGGCGCCGTCGAGCCTTCATCCGGTCCGCAACCGCGATCGCGCCATCGAACGCCGAAACTATGTCATCGACCGGCTGGTTGAAAACGGCTGGATCAAGCAGGTCGATGCCGTCGCCGCCCGCAAGGAGCCGATGATCGTCACCAGCCGCTCCAACGCGGCGCACATTTTCGCCGGGGAATATTTTGCGGAGGAAGTCCGTCGCGACATCTTCGAACGTTACGGCGAGAAGAAACTCTATGAAGGCGGCCTTTCGGTGCGCACCTCGCTTGACCCCAAACTTCAGATCATGGCGCGCAAGTCGATGGTGGCCGGGCTGGTCAAGTTCGACGAGGCCCAGGGTTGGCGCGGCGCGCCGCATAAGATCGACATCGGCGGCGACTGGGGCGTGAAGCTTGCAGAGGTCAAATCGCTCTCCGACATTTCGCCGTGGCGGATGGCTGTTGTGCTTGAAACGAGCGAGCAGTCGGCGCGGATCGGCTTTCAGCCTGGCCGCGAGCTTGGCGGTGCAGTCTCCAAGACCCGCGAAACAGGTTTGATTTCGCTGGACGGCGTGAAGTGGGCGAAGGCGGCAGCCGGACCGACGCGCTTCAAGACGCCGACCGCGGTGACGCAGGTGCTTGCACCAGGCGACGTGATTTATGTAGATCCGTTGCTCGACAAGGACGGCAACAAGGTCGAGGGACAGTACCGGCTCCGCCAGACACCGGAAGTCTCCGGTGCCATGGTCGCGATGGATCCGTGGACGGGCCGCGTTGTTGCAATGGTCGGCGGCTTCTCCTTCGATCAGAGCCAGTTCAATCGCGCGACGCAGGCGTATCGCCAGCCGGGTTCGTCCTTCAAGCCGATCGTGTACTCGACGGCGATGGATAACGGCTACACGCCATCAACAGTCGTCGTGGACGCGCCGATCGAAATCGATCAGGGGCAGGGCGCCGGTGTGTGGCGTCCGGAAAACTACTCGACCGGGAAGTACTACGGACCTACCACGCTGCGGAATGCGCTCATCAGGTCGTTGAACACGGTGACGGTGCGCCTCGCGCAGGATGTCGGCATGCCGCTGATTGGCGAGTATGCCAAGCGCTTTGGCATCTATGATGAGTTGCCGAACTATCTGTCCTACGCGCTCGGAGCTGGCGAGACGACTGTCATGCGCATGGTCACCGCCTATTCGATGTTTGCCAATGGCGGCAAGCGGGTGAAGCCGACGCTGATCGATCGCATTCAGGATCGCTACGGTCATACTATCTTCAAGCACGATCAACGCGAGTGCCGCGGTTGCGACGCTGGTGACGGTTGGAAGAACCAGCCCGAGCCATCGCTGGTCGATCGTCGCGAGCAGGTGCTGGATTCCATGACCGCCTACCAGATCACGTCGATGATGGAGGGTGTGGTGCAAAGCGGCACGGCGACCATCTTGCGTGAGGTCGGCAAGCCGATTGCCGGTAAGACGGGCACGACCAACGATGAGAAAGATGCGTGGTTCATCGGCTTCTCGCCGGATCTCGTGGTCGGTGTTTACATCGGCTACGACAAGCCGCGGAATCTTGGCAGGGGCGGCACTGGCGGCCATCTTGCCGCGCCGGTTGTGAAAGACTTCATGAAGCTCGCTCTTGCCGACAAGCCTGCGGTTCCTTTCCGCGTGCCCGCAGGCATCAAGCTGATTCGTGTGGATGCCAAGTCCGGCATGCGCGCTGGACCGGGCGACGGCGGCAGAACCATCCTCGAAGCTTTCAAGCCCGGAACCGCGCCGCCAGACAATTACTCTGTTATTGGTGTGGCAGATGCTGACGGGCGCTCACCCGGCGTCTCCCCGGATGCAGATCGCGCGATCTTCCGGCCTGGTACCGGCGGCCTGTATTAGCCGACGCGTCAAGTTGCGCTGGCCGCCGTCAGCCGCTACATCCCTCACGTCTTTTGAATCGCGGTGCTCCCGCAAGCCGGAAATCCCATGCGTCCTGAAATTGAACGCCTTGTTGAAGAGATCAAGCAGTCAGTCGGGCTGCTGAGGAGGCATCTTTGACGTCGATGCTGCCACGGCGCGCCTCGCCGAACTGAACGCTCTCGCAGAAGACCCCAATCTCTGGAACGATCCGCAGAAAGCCCAGAAGCTGATGCAGGAGCGCACCTCGCTTGAGGGGCAGCTCACCGGCATCGGCAAGATCGAGCGCGAGCTCGAAGACCAGATCGGCATGATCGAGCTTGGCGAGTCCGAGAACGACGAGGGTGTCGTTCTCGAAGCCGAGAATGTGCTGAAGGCGCTGAAGAAGGACGTCGCGAAGCAGGAGCTGGAAGCGCTGCTGTCGGGCGAAGCCGACAAATTCAACACATATCTTGAAGTCCATGCCGGTGCTGGTGGCACCGAAAGCCAGGACTGGGCGTCGATGCTGCTGCGCATGTATACGCGCTGGGCGGAGAAGCGCGGTTTCAAGGTCGAGTACCTTGAAGAGACCGAAGGCGAAGAAGCGGGTATCAAATCCGCGACAATCCAGATCAGCGGTCACAATGCTTACGGCTGGTTGAAGACGGAAGGGGGGGTGCACCGGCTGGTGAGAATCTCGCCGTTCGATTCCAACGCCCGGCGGCACACGTCATTTTCGAGCGTCGCGATTTTTCCGGTGGTCGACGACAGCATCAAGATCGACATCAAGGAATCCGACGTGCGCACCGATACGATGCGCTCTGGCGGCGCGGGCGGCCAGCATGTCAACAAGACCGAATCCGCGGTGCGTTTGACACATATTCCGACCGGGGTGGCCGTGGTCTGTCAGGCGGGCCGCTCGCAGCATAAGAACCGGGCGCAGGCCTGGGACATGCTGCGCGCACGTCTCTACGAAATCGAACTGAAGAAACGCGAAGAGAAGGCCGCCGCCGATCAGGCCGCCAAGACCGATATCGGCTGGGGGCATCAAATCCGATCCTATGTGTTGCAGCCCTATCAGATGGTGAAGGATCTGCGCACCGGCGTGCAGACCTCCGACACCCAGGGTGTACTCGACGGCGATCTGGATGATTTCATGGCAGCGACATTGGCGCAGAAGGCATTCGGCACCACGCCCGGGGCGATTGAGGACGTCGACTAGAGTCTTCGATTTATCGCGTTTCTTTATGCGAACCGGTACCCGTCTCGCTTGAAAATATACCGAGCGCGGAGCCGGGTTGTCCGGAAACGGGTGGTTTTGCACCCGGTCTCCGCATATGCCATGTGGCCATGGCAGTCGTGCAAGAGAGACTTCCCGAAATCGAGATGAGAATGGACGAGCGCGATTGGTCGCGCCTGGTCTTCCTGTCCGTTCTCTGGGGCGGAACGTTCTTTTTTACCAGTGTTGCGCTGAGGGAGCTGCCGCCGCTGACGCTGGTTTGTCTTCGTCTGTCGATTGCGACACTGATCCTGCTGCCTGTGCTCTGGATCAATCGAGTCCGGTTTCCCGTTGGTATCGCAGGCTGGTGGCCCTACGTGGTAATGGCGCTCATCAACAATGTGATCCCGTTTTCGCTGCTTGTGATGGGGCAGACTTACATTCCGGGTGGTACGGCAGCAGTTGTGAATGCGACGACGCCGGTTTTCACTGTTCTGGTTGCGTCGGCGTTCGGCGAGGAGAAGCTCATCCTCCGGCGTGTTGCGGGCGTTCTGCTCGGCCTTTGCGGCGTCATCATTCTGAAGGGGGCTGAATTCGACATCAACTCCCGGCAAAGCATCGGCATCGTGCTGTGTCTTGGCGCCACGATCTGTTTCGGATTCTCCGCGCTGTGGGCCAAGCGTAAACTGGCAGGTTCTCCGCCAATCGCGTCCGCGACCTTTCAACTACTTTCGGGGAGCCTGATGATGTTCGTTCTGGCGAGCATTTTCGATCGCCCCTGGCAATTGCAAATGCCTGGACTGATCACGTGGCTGGCAATTCTCGGTATTGCATCGCTCTCGACCGCGCTCGCGTTTATCCTTTTCTTCCAGATCATCACGCGCTCCGGGGCAAGCAACGTGATGCTCGTGACGCTTCTTGTTCCCGTCAGCGCGATCCTGCTTGGCTATTTTGTCCTGGGTGAGAGGATCGAAGCCCGTGAGATCGTCGGCGCGCTCGTTATCGCGAGTGCGCTTTTGGTGATCGATGGACGCGTCTTTCGTGTGTTCGGCCGATCCGGGTTGAACTGAACCAGTCTATCCTTGGGTCAAGCGGACGCCCGCGCGAAGGAATTTCTGGGGGTCAACGGCGTCGCCATCGATCCGCGTTTCATAATGCAGGTGAGGGCCAGTGGATCGGCCTGTCGAGCCGACCGCGCCGATTACTTGACCGAGGGCAATAACTTGCCCGACTTTGACGTTGATTTCCGACAGGTGCCCGTAGCGCGTCGACAGTCCGTTGCCGTGGTCAATCTCCACCAGACGGCCGTAGCCGCCGCTCCATCCCGCGGTAACGACTTTGCCGCTGGCGGTAGCGCGGACGGGATCGCCGGTCGATGCGCGGAAGTCGAGGCCGCTGTGCATCGCGGGGCGGCCGAGAAAGGGATCGCTGCGGACACCGAAGCCGGATGAGAATTCGACATTGCCGACAACCGGTTTACGATACGGCACAAGCGACAGGGTGCGCGTGAGTTTATCGACCTGCGCGCGGCTTAGGTTGATCCGGTACAGTTGGCGGTCGAACGCGCTGGCGTCAGATGATGGCTTGGTCACTGGTATGAACGGTCCGCCCATTCCGCCCTTGGGAGCGGCGGCTTCGAGCTGCGCCATGTCCAGTCCAAGGTCGGTGATCACGCCGCGCATGCGGCGCATCCGCGACTCGTAGCTGCCTTCCACGGAGCTGAGGGCAGCCGTTTGACGGCCTTCAACCTTATCCAGTGCGTTCTGGAGATTCGACAACGCGCTATCGACGCCCTGAGATTTCGCAAAGTCGGTGCGCGGCTGCACGACTGCCGGCGTTCGCGATTCAAGACGGGCCTCACGGTCCGGCGGTGTGACAAAGATCACAGTGTCGTTGATCGGTGAGGGCTTTGGGATTCCTGTTGTGTTGCCTGCATCGGTCGCCTGTGCGCCGCGCGCCGTCGGCTTGATCGAACCGGTGGGAGCGGTATCGGGCATGGTGTTGAGGGCCGCTGCTCGCGATTCGAGCAGCGCCTGCCGCCGCATGATCTGATTGAGCTTCTGGTCGTACTGTTCCTGGTCGAGCAACTGACGGCTTGTGGTGCGATCGACACGTGCGCGAAGTTCGGCAATGCGATCTTCATAGGCATACTGCATGTCGGCCTGGCGGGCGATGAGCCGGGTCAGGACGTCGTCTCGGAAGGCGAAGTAGGTCGCTGTCGCCGCCGACCACGCGCCCATGATGACAATCGATCCGGCCACGATCCAGAATACCACTGGCCCAAAGCGCACCGCCTTACCGTGATGGACGATGGTGTAGCCGTTGCGGTCCGGACGATGATGCGCCGGGCGTCGCTGTGGCGCCCTGGCATGGACGTGGTGGTGTTGGGCATGTTCGGAATAGTGGGCGGAACGGTTCGACATCAGCACTCCCGCGCCGGCCGGAACGCACTCCGGGCGGCTCAATTACAGAAGCCGATTTGAACCTTTCATGGTTAATTTTCGGAAAACGATCCTTAATTCCTTAAGCGACCCGCGCGGCCGCCAGCACCTCATCAGCGTGGCCATCGACCCTGACGTTGCGCCAGACTCTTGTGATTATGCCGCTGGTGTCGAGCAGAACCGTTGTCCGAGTAATTCCCATGAACGTCTTGCCGTACATCGATTTTTCGCCCCAGACGCCATAGGCCTTCAGCATTCCGAGCTTCTCATCCGATACGAGGGGGACCGTCAGTTCGTGCTTGTCGCGAAAACGCTCCTGCGCGGTCACCGGGTCGGCCGAGACGCCGAGAATAGCCGCCTGTGCCGACGCGAAGGCATTGGCGAGGCGGCTGAAGGCGACGGCTTCAAGCGTGCAGCCAGGGGTATCCGCGCGCGGATAGAAGAAGATTACCAGCTTTCGCCCGGCATAGGCCTCCAGAGAGACGAGTTGTCCGCCATCGCGTGGCAATGAAAACGCAGGCGCAGGTTTGCCCTCAACCAGCGTTCCGACCATGCGGACCGGTGGCGCAACGGGTTTGTTTTTCGCAGATGCCGCAGGCTTTCTGGCCGATGCGGTCTTCGCGCTGGCGCGGCTAGAGGCGCTGGCGGACGTTCTTGCTGTCGTGGCGGCTTTCGCTGTTCCACGTTTGGCCTTGGCTCCTTTGCCGGACTTACGGGCTGTGGATGCGGTCGATGCCTTCGCGGCAACCCGCTTGGCGGTCCTGGTCTTTGCGCCCCCGGCTTTTAAGGTCGATTTGGAGGATTTCTTACGCGTTTTCTTGGACATACGCCTTCCTTTCGTCGCTTTCAGCGGGGTATTTTGGGATTCGCAAGAACCGCGACCAGACCACTAAGGCCGCCTTCTTCGGCTGGGCAAATCTGACGTCCCCGAGGTATGGTGGTTAGCTAATTTAATTTAATGAATCTGCGACTCTCTCAGGCCACCGGTCGAACGACACACAATACAATAAAACCAAGGCTGGACCTTTAGTCTGGCAGTACTCCGACGGAGCGAGTCTCCAATTTGACGCTTTGACGCCCGGCGGCGCGACCAGGCTGACGATCACTACGAGAGGCAATGCCGAGATCAGAGCCCCAGAAAGCCTTTGCGAAGGCTGCAGACGAGCACCGGCATTGGGATGATTCCGGATGGAATCACCATGACGCTGCCGCGTGCGACAGGGCGGTCAAACTTCTCAATCGGCCCAGCATCGGAATTCACCGGATCACTGACGGGTTTCGCGGATTGCGCCGAGGGATCGCGGGCAGTCGATGGGCTGGGCGGACCGCGATTGTCCTGATGTCGCTGAGCGTTGTCTTCGCCGTAGCGTTCGGCGTGTTGTGGCTGCGGCTTGGTGCCGGACCGGTGAATCTCGACATCGTGACGCCATGGCTGGCCTCCGCGATCGAGGAAAATCTTGGACACAATCATACCGTTGAAGTCGGAGGTACGCAGATCGAGCGCGCTGGCCGGATCAAAATCGCCGTCCGGTTGCGCGATATCATCGTGCGGGATCACGACCGCAACATCGTTGCGAGCGCTCCAAAAGCGGAAGTGAGACTTTCCGGGATGGCCCTCTTCACCGGGCGACTCCAGGCTGAAACGCTCCGTCTTGTGGGTGCGGAACTTGCGGTACGGATCACACCCGACGGCCGCGTCATTGTATCGACGGGGCAGAGCAACAGCCCGCTCGCAACCGGCAAGGTTGCCGTCAAACCGGCACCGCAGGCGACGTCCGGCCCAACACCTTTGCCGTTTCAGGCATCGCCTGCACCCGTCGCTCCAGCCTCATCCGTTGCGGCTTCGAATGGAACGAGCGGACTGCTAGCCGCGCTTGATTGGCTCGACAGCCTCAGCGCCAAGGGGCTCGACGGTCAGAGTCTCAACGAAATCGGATTGCGAAATGGCGTGCTGACGGTCGAGGATCAGCGGAACGGCGGCGTCCTCAACTTCAAGAACATCAGCCTGAGCCTGCGGCGTCCGGTCGGTGGCGGTGTTGCGCTCAGTGTCGGCGAAGAAGGCAAGAACGGCTGGGAGCTCAAGGTCGCGGTCGGTGCACCATCCAACGGCGTGCGATCGATCGACATCAGCGCGAACAAGGTTCCCACCAACAATCTGCTGCTTGCAGCCCGGCTGAAGGATTTTACTTACGCAGCGGACATGCCGCTTAGCGGCGAGTTCAAGGGCGAGATCGGCCGGGACGGGCTTCCCACTTATTTCCGTGGCGAAATCGTTGCGGGCAAGGGCACGATTGTCGATCTCAACGTGCCCGACTACCCGATGGTGATCGACCATGCCGATGCGCGCATTGAATGGGATTCCGGGCGGCGCGTCATGGTCGCTCCGTTTCATGTTTACGCGGGGGCCAATCGCATTACCTTGCTGGCGCATCTCGAACCACCCAACGACAGCATTCCGAACTGGCAGCTTGGACTGAGCGGCGGAACGATTCTGTTGGCTGGTGGGCCTGGCGAAGCACCGTCGATCTTCAATCGCATTGCTATTCGCCTCCGCTTCGACACCGAAAATCGACGCGTGCTTTTGACTCAATGCGACATCAGCAACGGCGAGATTGGTATCGCCGGTTCAGGAAGCATCGATTATTCCGGCGAGCCGCGGCTGACGCTCGGGATGGCAGCAACGCCGATGCCGGTTTCCGTGCTGAAGCGTATCTGGCCCGTGCTGATCGTGCCGGAAGTCCGTGAGTGGATCACCGAGCGAGTTGATCGTGGAACGGTCCAGCGGCTCGACGTTGCCGTAAATGCGCCGATCCATACGCTCGTCCGTGGCGGGCCGCCGATTCCTGACGATGGTCTGTCGGTGAATTTCCTGGCTAGCGGTCTGACCATCAAGCCGGTCGATGACATGCCGTTGGTTCGCGACGCCGACATGAAAGGTCGGGTGAGCGGACGGACCGTCAACATCAATGTCGGGCAGGGTGCCGTCGATACGCCGTCCGGCAGACGGCTCAACATTTCCGATCTAACATTCGAGGTGCCTGATCTCGCGCCGAAGCCCGCGCCCACCAAGGTGCGCTTCCGGATCGATGGTCCGGTGCCGGCTGCTGCCGAAGTTCTGCAGTCTGAACGGCTGCGAGAAGCAGGCGATACGGTGATCGATCCCAATTCGAGCAAGGGAACGGTATCCGCGATCGTGACGCTCGCGATGCCTTTGAAGAACGCGCTGACCAAGGCTGACACGACTTACTCCATCAATCTCGATCTTGGCGCGTTGGCCGTCGACAAGCTGGCGATGAACCAGAAGCTCGAAGCCAGTTCGCTGAAAGTTGTCGCCGACAATCAGGGCTATCGGGTGAAGGGTGACGTCAAGATCGGCGGACAACCCGCGGCGCTTGATTATCGCAAGAACAACGAAGGCGACGCCGATGTGCGTGTTTCGGCGACCCTTGACGATGCTGCCCGCGCGCGCCTCGGCGTCGATCTGGGACCGAGTCTGAGCGGCGCGATTCCCATCAAACTTACCGGCAAGATTGCTGGCGGCGAAGGTGACAACCGCGACAATCGCTTTGGCGTCGAAGCGGATCTGACCGCCGCGCGCATCGACAACCTGCTGCCTGGCTGGACCAAGGTTGCGGGCAAAACGACCAAGATGACCTTTACCGTCGTGCAAAGGCCTCAGGGAACGCGCTTCGAGGACATTGTCGTCGAAGGAAATGGGACGCAGATCAAGGGTTCGCTCGAAGTTGATGACAAGAACGATCTCGTCAATGCGTCCTTCCCGACGTTCTCGCCTTCGGAAGGCGACAAGGCGAATTTGAAGGCCGAGCGCGCACCTGACGGGACGCTGAAGGTCACGATGCGGGGCGAGGTGTTCGATGGCCGCGGCTTTATCAAGAGCGCGATGTCGGGCAGGGATCAGAACACCAAGGAAAGGTCCAAGAGTTTCGACATCGACATTGACGCCAAGCTTGGAGCGCTTGCAGGCTTCTATGGCGAGGCGGTTCGCAGCATAGATCTGAAACTCACGCGCCGCGGCGGAGCGATCAAGTCGTTCTCGCTCAGCGGCAAGCTTGGCCGCGACACCCCGGTGATTGGCGACCTGCGCGGGCGGGCGCACGGACGTGACGTGATGTATCTCGAAACGAACGACGCTGGTGCGTTTTTCCGTTTCACCGACACCTACGCCAAGATGAATGGCGGCAAGATGTGGCTGGCGGTTGATCCGCCGACGTCGGATACGTCGCCACAGGAGGGGCTGCTGAACGTCCGCGATTTTACGATCAAGGGTGAGGCGGCGCTTGATCGCGCTGTCGCCAACGCGCCGGGAGCGAATTCGCAGGGCGTCGGGTTCTCCGGCATGCGCGCGGAGTTCACGCGCCAGAGCGGCCAGTTGCGGGTCAAGGACGGCGTGCTTCGCGGCCCCACGATCGGTGCGACCATCGAGGGGCTTATCGACTATCCCGTCAATCAGGTGAAGATGAGCGGCACGTTCGTCCCGCTCTATGGTCTGAACAACATGTTCGGGCAGATTCCGATCGTCGGCCTGTTCCTCGGTGGCGGCAGCAATGAAGGCCTGATCGGCATTACATATGAAGTGGTTGGAACACCCGGCGCGCCTGTTTTGCGGGTTAATCCGATTTCGGCGATGGCGCCCGGCGTGTTCCGCAAGATATTTGACTTCAACACTGGCAAGCAGGGCGTTCCTGCGGATCTTGTCGCCCCCAATCAGCAATGAGCGCATTTCAGGTTCAGGATCCCGACTACGAAGAGCGGGTACGGAGGACGTTTGCAAATCAGCCGGCGCTGGGAACGTTTGGAATTACGCTGGCCAGGATCGAGCCGGGCGCTCTTGAATTACGGATGCTGTATGACGCGAGACTCTCGCAGCAGAACGGCTTCCTGCACGGTGGCGTCGTTTCTGCTGGACTCGATACCGCCTGCGGGCTTGCGTCTTACACGCTGATGCCTGCGCACGCCGATATCCTCACCGTCGAGTTCAAGATCAATCTGCTGGCGCCCGCCAAAGGCCAGACGTTTCGCTTTGTCGGCAATGTCGTGAAGCCGGGACGCACGCTTGTCGTCTCGGAAGGCCATGCCTATGCCAGCAATGACGGCCGCGAGAAACTCATCGCCACCATGTCGGCGACCATGATGACCATGGTCAGCCGAAGCTAGAGACGGGCGGCAGTTACACTGGCTTCAGGAGCACGTGCTTCTTGCGGCCCATCGAGAGCTTCACCACGCCTTCCGATGTCAGATCCTTCGGGGTCAGGTTCACCTTTTCATCGGTCACCGGCGCGTCGTTGATCCGCAGGCCGCCGCCCTTGATCTGACGCCGTGCCTCGCCGTTCGATGCCACAAGGCCTGCCTTGACGAACAGTCCCAGCGCCGGTGCGCCAGCATCGAGTTCGGAACGCGGGATTTCCAGCGTTGGCAGGTCACCCGCGATGGTGCCTTCCTCGAAGGTCTTTCGCGCCGTCTCCGAGGCGGCATCCGCAGCTTCGCGTCCGCGGATGAGCGCGGTCGCTTCGGTCGCGAGGACTTTCTTCGCTTCGTTGATGTCCTGGCCCTTGAGCGCGGCGAGCTTCGCGATTTCACCCATCGGTAGCAGGGTGAACAGCTTCAGGAAGCGTTCGACGTCTGCGTCTTCGGTGTTGCGCCAGAACTGCCAGTAGTCGTAGTTGCTGAGCAGGTCGGCATTCAGCCAGACCGCGCCCGCTGCGGTCTTGCCCATCTTGGCGCCCGAGGATGTCGTCAGCAGCGGACACGTCAACGCGTAAAGCTGGTGCGTTCCCATGCGGCGTCCGAGATCGATGCCGTTGACGATGTTGCCCCACTGGTCGGAACCGCCCATCTGCAGGTTGCAGCCGTAGCGCCGCGACAGTTCGACATAGTCGTAGGACTGCAGGATCATGTAGTTGAATTCGATAAACGAAAGCTCCTGTTCGCGCTCGAGCCGCATCTTCACCGAGTCCATGGTCAGCATGCGGTTGATCGAGAAATGCCGGCCGACGTCACGGAGCATTTCGATGTAGTTGAGCGCCGTCAGCCACTCTGCATTGTCGGCCATTGCGGCATCGCTCTTTCCCGCGCCAAACTTGATCAGCTTCGTGAAGGTTCCCTTGATGCTTTCCTTGTTCGCATCGATCTGCTCGTAGGTCAGCAGCTTGCGCGTCTCATCGCGGCCGGATGGATCGCCTACGCGGGTGGTGCCGCCGCCCATGAGCACGACAGGCTTGTTGCCGGTCTGCTGGAGCCAGTGCAGCATCATGATCGACAGCAGGTGCCCGACATGCAGGGACGAGGCCGTGCAATCGTATCCGATATAGGCCGTCACATCACCCTTCGCGGCAAGCGCATCAAGGCCGGCGGCATCCGACATCTGGTGGATGAAGCCCCGGCTCTGAAGGACGTTGAGGAAATCGGACTGGTAGGCGCTCATGGAGGCACTCTTTGACGATTCAGTTATTTAGCGTTTTGTTTGGGCCTGTGGTGTATCAGGTCCGGCGTCGGATTCAACCAAGCGCATATTCAGGTTTTGCGGCCAGAATACGCGCAAAACGATGATTGAGGGCATTTTGACCCTCAAGGAGAGGCCCTTGCTGAAGGCGATTGGGCTAATGAGCGGGACGTCCCTCGATGGCGTCGATGTCGCGCTGATCGAGACGGACGGCGAGCGTGTCGGAACGTTCGGCCCGACAGGTTATCGCGCCTATACCGATAGCGAACGCACCTTGCTGAGGCAGGCGCTTGCCGATGCAGTACCTGTCACCGAGCGCAGTGCGCGTCCCGGTGTTCTGACGGATGCGGAGCAACTGGTGACCCGCGCACACGCGGAGGCGGTCGAGAATTTTCTGACAGCCCATTGTCTCTCTCGCGACTCCATCGATGTCGTCGGCTTTCACGGCCAGACTGTGCTGCATCGCCCAGACCGGAAACTGACGGTGCAGATCGGTGACGGTCATGCGCTAGCCAGGTCACTTGGCATGCCGGTGGTGTTCGACTTGCGCGCCGCCGACGTCGCCGGAGGCGGACAGGGGGCGCCACTGGTGCCGGTGTATCACAGCGCGCTGGTGCGAATGCTGGGCCGTTCAGGACCGACAGTGGTCGTTAACATCGGCGGCGTTGCCAACATCACCTACATCGACGGCGAGACACTGATCGCCTGCGACACTGGCCCAGGCAATGCACTGCTCGACGATTTCATGCTGCGCAGGACGGGTGAAGCAGTGGATCGCGATGGCCGGACAGGATCCAGAGGGCGAGCAGATCAGGACTGGATTGCGCACGCATTGAGCCGTCCTTTCTTCACATCGCCACCACCGAAGTCGCTCGACCGCAATGATTTCGCGGCGCTGACTGTTGATGGCATGAGCACGGAAGATGGTGCGGCCACGCTGACGGCATTCACGGCGGCTTCGATCGCGTTGATCGCGCCGACTTTGCCGAAATTGCCTGCGACCTGGATGGTGGTGGGCGGGGGGGCTAGCAATCCGACCTTGATGCGGATGCTGGGCGAGCGTCTGGCGCCGGCCACCGTCACGCGCGGCACTGACCTCGGATGGTCCGGGGATGCCATTGAGGCGCAGGCTTTCGCTTACATGGCCGTTCGCAGCCTCAAAGGGTTGCCACTGACGTTTCCCGGAACGACCGGTGTCGCCGCACCGCTGACGGGTGGCGTCCTCGCGAAACCGTGATTTCATGCAATTGCATGAAACTTGACGATGAAGGGCTCCTCCTTCTATAAAGATGCAAATGCATCCTTATAGGTTTTCAATATGCTCCTCTCTGACGCGGTGTTCCTGGCTACTCAACTGATTTTCAGCGCCCGTGGCGCGGTCCGTATGACGCGCTGCCGGGTGACGCGCGCGATCCGCAATGTCCGCAATCCCGGAGCCGATCAATGACGGAAACACTCAAACTCATCAGCCACAAGCTATGTCCATACGTCCAGCGTGCGGTGATTTCTCTGACGGAGAAGGGCGTGCCGTTCGAGCGGATCGACATTGATCTCGACAACAAGCCCGAGTGGTTTCTGAAGATTTCGCCGCTCGGCAAGGTACCGGTGCTGCAAATCGGCGACAAGGCCGTCTTCGAGTCAGCCGTTATCCTCGAATATCTCGAAGAAACCTTGCCCAATCCGCTGCACTCGAAAGATCCGCTGACACGCGCCGAACATCGCGCATGGATCGAATTCGGCTCTGCTGTACTGGGCGACATCTGGGGGCTGGAAACGGTGGCCGATGAAGCAACCTTCAATGCGAAGGCAAAGCAGGCAGCCGACAAATTCGCGCGGCTTGAAGCGCGCCTAGTGGCGGCTCCGTGGTTTGATGGCGAAAAGTTTTCGCTTGTCGATGCCGTGTTCGCGCCGGCATTCCGTTACTTTGATGTTTTCGAAGAGATTGGCGATTTCGGGATTTTGGACAACAAGCCGAAGATCGCGCGCTGGCGCAAGAGCCTGCGCGAGCGTCCGTCAGTTGTCGCGGCTGTGAGCGCTGAGTATCCGGCGCTGCTGCGAACCTTCATGAAGAAGCACAAGTCGTATCTTTCCCAACTGGACCAGCGTGCTGCTGCTTAAAGGCGCCGGTTCAGTAAATGAAAATGGCGCGGATAATGTCCGCGCCATTTTATTTGAGAGAGATTGGATGTTCAGCGGACGTTGGCGAGCCGCATGTCGAGATAGGACGTCACCGATTCCATCAGCGGCTCCATCTTGTCGACGAAGAAGTGGTTGGCGCCGGGAATGACCTGCTGATCGATCACGATTCCCTTTTGCGTCTTGAGCTTCTCGACCAGCGTCGTGACGTCCTTCGCGGGTGCGACGATGTCCTTGTCGCCATGAACGATCAGGCCGGACGAGGGGCAGGGTGCGAGGAACGAGAAGTCGTAGCGGTTGGGCTCCGGCGCGATCGAGATGAAGCCTTCGACCTCGGGACGGCGCATCAGAAGTTGCATGCCAATCCATGCGCCGAACGAGAAGCCGGCCACCCAGCAGGCGCGCGCTTCGGGGTTGATGGTCTGTGCCCAGTCGAGCGCGGATGCCGCATCGGACAACTCACCGGTGCCGTGATCGAATTGTCCCTGGCTACGGCCGACGCCGCGGAAGTTGAAGCGCAGCACAGAGAAGCCACGGGCCACGAACGCGTAATAGACCTGATACACGATCGGGTGATTCATGTTGCCCTGGAACTGCGGATGCGGGTGCAGCACCATCGCAATCGGCGCATTCTTCTGCTTCGCCGGGTGGTATCGGCCTTCAAGACGGCCGGCAGGGCCGGTGAAAATGACCTCAGGCATCAAAATTCCTTTGAAGCGTCGTTATGCGGGCCGGGTTGGCCGATGCAAACGATGTGTCTCTCGAGTGTTGCCATGCGCGCGGCGGGGCGCGATGAACGGGTGCCGCGTTCTAGCATGGGGCAAGGGGCAAAAAGCAAGCATATTGAGCCTGCAGAGACTATCTGGGAGGCCGGATTGCTGATTATTTTCATGCGATTGTGCGGTAAAGCGCCCTTCGGACCGGACTGGATTCTCAGACATTATGCGTGACCGTGTCTATCTCGACTGGAATGCGACGACGCCGCTGCGGCCTGAAGCCCGCAGCGCGATGGAGGCTGCGTTCAATATCAGCGGCAATCCTTCGTCGGTTCATAGCGAGGGCAGGGCGGCCCGGAAGCTCATCGAAGATGCGCGTTCCGCAATAGCTGCGGCCGTAGGCGCCGATCAGCGGAACATCGTTTTCACCTCTGGAGGCACGGAGGCGAATGCGCTGGCGCTTGGGCCCGGGCTTTGCCGGGCAGGTGGAGAACCGGTGCAGCGTCTGATTGTCTCCGCGATTGAGCATCCGTCGGTGCTTGCTGGTGGGCGATTCGCTCAAGGAGCGATCCAGGTAGCGCCAGTGCTGCCCTCGGGCGTGTTCGATTTGACGAGCCTTGCAGGTCTGCTGGAAAGCGGTCCTCCGGCGCTGGTTTCCGTGATGCTGGCGAACAACGAGACTGGCGCGATTCAGCCGATTCCCGAGGTCGCGGCGCTGGTTCATGGGGCCGGGGGCGTCCTGCACGTCGATGCGGTTCAGGCGTTTTCAAAAATGCCTATCAATATCAAGGCGCTTGGGGCGGATATTCTCACGGTTTCTGCGCATAAGGTCGGTGGTCCCAAGGGCATCGGAGCAGTCGTCGCTTCCGCCGGGATCGAGGGGCTGCACGCGCTGATCAGGGGCGGCGGGCAGGAGCAGGGTCGTCGGGCGGGAACCGAGAATGTCGCCGGAATCGCGGGCTTTGGAGCCGCCGTGAGGGCTGCCATAGGGGCGATGGACGTCGATGCGCCGCGGATGAAGGCCCTTCAGGAGCGGCTTGAAATCGGCCTCAGGAACCATCCCGGCACCGTAATCTTCTCGGATGCCGTATCGAGGCTGCCCAACACTACGCTGGTTTCGGCTCCTGGCCTGAAGGCGGAAACCGCCGTGATCGGCTTCGATCTGGAGGGCATTGCGGTATCGTCGGGGTCTGCTTGTTCCTCCGGCAAGGTCCAGCCGTCCCATGTGTTGCAGGCCATGAAAGCGGACCCGGCGCTCCTGCAGGGAGCCATTCGCCTCAGTCTGGGCTGGGACACTACCGAAGCGGACATAGATCGGTGTCTTGAGGCTTGGATAAAGCTCTCAGGTGTATTACGTAAAGCCACAGCAATCGGGCTTGAACAGTTCTAACCTTCACGCAATGCGTGTATTCAAGCCGCATACAACTTAGCGGTCCACCGCGGTCCTTGAAACCGCGAGCGGAGGATTAAAATGCCGGCCGTACAAGAGACGGTCGATCGGGTTCGCCAGATCGACGTCGATCAATATCGTTATGGATTCGAGACCATCATTGAATCCGAGAAGGCCCCGAAAGGGCTTTCCGAAGACACCGTTCGATTCATCTCCGCGAAGAAGAACGAACCCGAGTGGATGCTGGAATGGCGTCTTGAGGCGTTCCGCCGCTGGCTGACCATGGAAGAGCCGACCTGGGCTCGCGTCAACTATCCGAAAATCGACTATCAGGATCTCTATTATTATTCCGCGCCGAAGAAGAAGGCGCTGGCCTCGCTCGATGAGGTCGATCCGGAAATTCTGAAGACCTACGAGAAGCTCGGTATTCCGCTGCGCGAGCAGGAGATGCTTGCCGGCGTTGTGCGTCCCGAAGGCGAGCGCCGCGTGGCCGTCGATGCGGTGTTCGACTCGGTGTCGGTCGCGACGACTTTCCAGGCGGAGCTGAAGGCGGCCGGCGTGATTTTCATGCCGATCTCGGAAGCGATCCGCGAACATCCCGATCTGGTGAAAAAATATCTCGGCACCGTGGTGCCGACCTCCGACAACTATTTCGCGACGCTGAACTCGGCTGTGTTTTCTGATGGCTCGTTTGTTTACGTGCCGCCGGGTGTGAAATGCCCGATGGAGCTGTCGACCTACTTCCGCATCAATGAGCGCAACACCGGCCAGTTCGAGCGCACGCTGATCATCGCCGACAAGGGCGCTTACGTCTCTTACCTCGAAGGCTGCACCGCGCCTCAGCGCGACGAGAACCAGTTGCACGCTGCCGTCGTCGAGCTCGTCACCCATGACGATGCCGAGATCAAATACTCGACGGTGCAGAACTGGTATCCGGGCAACTCGGAAGGCAAGGGCGGCATCTACAACTTCGTCACCAAGCGTGGCGACTGCCGGGGCAAGAACTCCAAGATTTCATGGACCCAGGTCGAGACCGGCTCCGCGATCACCTGGAAGTATCCGAGCTGCATTCTGCGCGGCGACAATTCGCGCGGCGAGTTCTACTCGATCGCGATTTCGAACGGCTACCAGCAGGTCGATTCCGGCACCAAGATGATTCATCTGGGCAAGAACACGACCAGCCGCATCATCTCGAAGGGCATCGCTGCCGGCGTTTCGCAGAACACCTATCGCGGCCTCGTCACGGCGCATCGCAAGGCGACGGGCGCACGTAACTTCACGGCGTGCGACTCGCTGCTGATCGGCGACAAGTGCGGCGCGCATACCGTGCCGTACATCGAAGCCAAAAACTCGTCGGCGCTGTTCGAGCACGAAGCGACGACGTCGAAGATTTCCGAGGACATGCTGTTCTACTGCGTGCAGCGCGGACTGTCGCAGGAAGAAGCCGTGGCGCTCGTCGTCAATGGCTTCGTCAAGGACGTGTTGCAGCAATTGCCGATGGAATTTGCGGTCGAGGCGCAGAAGCTGATCTCGATCTCGCTGGAAGGAAGTGTTGGATGACCGCGTTACTCGAAGTCAAAGGCCTCAAGGTTCAGGTGGAAGATAACGAGATCCTGCATGGTCTCGACCTCACCGTGAATCAGGGCGAAGTCCATGCGATCATGGGGCCAAACGGCTCCGGCAAATCGACGCTGTCTCACGTCATTGCCGGCAAGCCAGGCTATGACGTGACCGCTGGCGAAATCCTGTTCAAGGGCGAAGACGTGCTGGAGATGGCGCCCGATGAGCGCGCCGCCAAGGGTGTATTCCTCGCGTTCCAGTATCCGGTGGAAATCCCCGGCGTCACCACCATGAATTTCCTGCGCACGGCATTGAATGCCCAGCGCAAGGCGCGTGGTGAAGCGGAACTTCTGGTGCCGGACTTCCTGAAGAAGGTGCGTTCCGTCGCGGACTCGCTCAACATTCCGATGGATATGCTGAAGCGCGGCGTCAACGTTGGCTTCTCCGGCGGCGAGAAAAAGCGCAACGAGATTTTGCAGATGGCGTTGTTCCAGCCGAGTCTTTGTATTCTCGACGAAATGGATTCGGGTCTGGACATCGACGCGCTGCGCGTCGCCGCCGACGGCGTCAATGTGCTGCGCTCGAAGGATCGCGCGATGGTCGTCATCACCCACTATCAGCGGCTGCTGAACTACATTGTGCCGGACTTCGTCCACGTCATGTCGAAGGGCCGCGTGGTCAAGAGCGGCGGCAAGGAACTGGCGTTGGAGCTGGAAGAGTCCGGCTACGCACAGTTCGAAGACAAGGCAGCGTAAGCGGGTCCAATCATGAACGTTGCATTGGTTAAGCCCACGACGGACCATGCGCTCGGCGAATTGTTCGCCGCGGCGCAGAGCCGTCTGCCCGGGTCGGGCACCGTTGCCGAGGTCCGGCAGATTGCTTTCGACGACTTCGTGCGTCGCGGCCTGCCGCACCGGCGTATCGAGGAATGGAAGTATACTGACCTGCGCGCTTTGCTGCGCGAGGTCGCGCCACTGGCGCCTGCGCCGGATCAGGCCGCGTTTGCTCGTGCCGCCAAGGCCGTTAAATCGCTCGGCATCGACAGCACGCAGAAGCTGGTCCTCGTTGACGGCGTGTTCGCCCCCCAATTGTCGGATGTGACCGCGCTCGAAGCAGGCGTTCATGTCCGCGCGTTGCGCGAGGTTCTCGAGGACAACGACAACAAGGTTCGTGCCGACCTGCTCAAAACCAGCGTGGCGTCTGACGCGATGATTTCCTTGAATGCCGCGCTGGCGACGGATGGCGTCGTGATCGACGTGGCTGAGGGCATCGCGCTCGCAAAACCAGTTCATATCGTCCATGTGGCCACCAATTCCAGCACGTCGCTTGTTACGCGCTCGCTGCTGAAGGTCGGGAAGGGTGCGCACATGACGTTCGTCGAAAGCTTCGTCGCTGCAGAAGGTGCCGAATCTTATCAGACGCACGATTCCGTCGTGATCTGGATTGGTGACGGTGCGGAGCTCCAGCATGTCCGCCTGATGGAAGACGCGCTCGACGCCGCTAACATATCGACCGGCATCGTCACGATTGGCGCCAAGGCCAAGCTCAATACGTTCAATCTGACCAATGGCGGCAACGTCAGCCGTTATCAGGGCTTCATCACGTTCGCCGGCGAAGGGAGCGAGCTGACCACCAACGGCGTCAATCTGCTCGGCGCCCGCCGGCATGGTGACACTACGCTCGTCGTCGATCACGCGGTTCCGCACTGCACGAGCCGCGAGGTGTTCCGCTCGGTGCTCGACGATCGCGCGCATTCGGTGTTTCAGGGCCGCATCATTGTGCGTCCCGACGCACAGAAGACTGACGGCAAGATGATGACCCGCGCGTTGCTGCTGTCGGACGAAGCCGAAGCGGACAACAAGCCGGAGCTGGAAATCTTCGCAGATGACGTAACGTGCGGTCACGGCGCGACCGCTGGTGCTCTCGATGAGAGCTTGTTGTTCTATCTGCGCGCGCGCGGCTTGCCCGAGAATGAAGCGCAAGCACTTCTGATCGCAGCTTTCGTCGGCGAGGCTATCGAGTCGATCGTGGATGATAATCTTCGCGACTTCGCGGTCGCCGCTGCCGAGCGTTGGCTGGCGACGCGAGGCTGATCATGCATCCGGCAGTCGCCAATGGCTCATATGATGTGGAGCGTGTCAGGCAGGACTTTCCGGCGCTCGCGCTGAAGGTCTATGGTAAGCCGCTGGTGTATCTCGACAACGCGGCCTCGGCGCAGAAGCCGAACGCTGTGCTCGATCGTATGATGGAGGCCTACAAGTCCGAATACGCCAACGTCCATCGTGGCCTGCATTATCTCGCCAACGCGGCGACGGACGCTTATGAGGGCGGCCGCACCAAGGTTGCGCAGTTCCTGAATGCGAAGCGCAACGAAGAAATCATCTTCACGCGCAATGCCACCGAGGCGATCAACCTCGTGGCGTCGTCATGGGGTGAGCCGAACATCAAGGCCGGAGACGAGATCGTGCTCTCGATCATGGAGCATCACTCGAACATCGTGCCGTGGCATTTCCTGCGCGAACGGTATGGGGCGGTGATCAAGTGGGCGCCGGTCGATGACGAAGGCAACTTCCTGATCGACGAGTTCGAGAGACTGCTGACGGCGAAGACCAAACTCGTCGCCATCACGCAGATGTCCAACGCGCTCGGTACCGTCGTGCCGGTCAAGGACGTCGTGAAGCTTGCGCATGCGCGTGGCATTCCGGTGCTGGTGGACGGCGCTCAAGGTTCGGTGCATCTGAACATCGACGTGCAAGATCTCGATTGCGATTTCTACGTCTGCACCGGCCACAAGCTGTATGGCCCGACCGGGATCGGTGTGCTGTACGCCAAGTATGACCACCTCGTTGCGATGCGTCCTTACAACGGCGGCGGCGAGATGATCCGCGAGGTCGCGAAGGACTGGGTGACCTACGGCGATCCGCCGCACAAGTTCGAGGCTGGCACTCCGGCAATCGTCGAGTCGATCGGGCTCGGTGCAGCGATCGATTATGTGAATTCGATCGGCAAGGACCGTATCGCCAAGCACGAACACGACCTCCTGACCTATGCGACCGACCGGCTGCGCGAGATCAATTCACTCCGCATTATCGGTACGGCGAAGGACAAGGGGCCGGTCATCTCTTTCGAAATGACGGGCGCGCACCCACATGATGTGGCGACGGTCATCGACCGTGGTGGCATCGCTGTCCGGGCCGGCACCCATTGTGTCATGCCACTTCTGGAGCGATTCAACGTGACGGCAACGTGCCGTGCCTCATTTGGCATGTATAATACGCGCGCTGAAGTCGATCAGTTGGCGCAGGCGCTTATCAAGGCGCGGGAGCTATTCTCATGAACGACACCATCCAGACGGCCGAACCGGCGGGCCTGAAATTCGATACCCAGTCGGCGCTTCCTCCCGAGGAAACCGAACGGCTGGGTACCGACATCGTGGCTGCGCTGAAGACCGTGTTCGATCCGGAAATCCCGGCGGACATCTATGAACTGGGCCTGATCTACAAGGTCGACATCAAGGACGACCGCTCCGTGGACGTGCAGATGACACTGACCACGCCGAATTGCCCGGCGGCAGGCGAACTGCCGACCATGGTGGAGAATGCTGTGGCCAGTGTCGCGGGCGTTGGCCCTGTCAGCGTCGCCGTCGTCTGGGAGCCGACCTGGACTCCGGACCGGATGTCAGACGAGGCACGCCTCGTCCTCAACATGTGGTGAGTTGAGACGAAGCCGATTCGGTATCTATTCTGCATTTCAGGGCAGCCTTGAACTGCCACGAGGAATGAACAAATGAGTGGTATGACGCCAAGCACTCCGATACCCGCCGCAAAGCCGGCCGCGCGCCCCCGCCCGCAGGTTATGCGGCTGACGGACGCTGCTGCGTCGCGGGTCAAGGAACTGTCGGCGCGCGCCGACTCCGAGATCGTCGGTCTTCGCGTTGGCATCAAGAATGGCGGCTGCGCCGGCCAGTCCTACACTGTCGAGTATGCCCACGAAGTGCGCCCAACCGACGAGGTCGTAGAGGACAAGGGCGTGAAGGTGCTCGTCGATCCGAAGGCGGTTCTGTTTCTGCTCGGTACCGAGATGGACTACAAGGCCGACAAGATGCAAGCGCAGTTCATCTTCAACAATCCCAATCAGGTCAGCGCCTGCGGTTGCGGCGAGTCGGTTCAGTTGACCGCCGCGAAAATCGACGGCTGATCGATCCGGTCCGGGGTAATGGACCGGGATTATCTCATCGACCTGTTTTCCGAATTCGGCCCCATCGTGCTGCGGCGGATGTTCAGCGGCTACGGCATCGTCTCTGATGGCGTGAATTTCGCGATGGCGCTGCGTGCCGGTATCATTTTCAGGGTCGATGACCTCACCATCCCGCGCTACGAAGCCGAGGGCGCCAAACCATTCCAGTATGAAACCAGAAAGAAGACGGTTGTCGTGAAATCGTATCGGCATTTGCCGGAGCGGCTTTACGATGACCCTGAAGAACTGGCTGCGTGGGCGCGCGAGGCTGTGGGTGCGGCGAAACGGGCTGCGGCGAAGAAGTCCGGGGTGAAAAAACGAGCAACCCAGCGGGCTGCGAAGCTCGTTCCGGCCAAGGCCCGAACGAATCAGGCGAAGCCGTCCGCAGAGGGGAAAGCGCGGGCG
>Ga0233439_10000787_pt1 | contig 44003 bp, 36 predicted proteins | sample SI_123_September_6_FD_182713 | JGI IMG/M metagenome (GOLD analysis project Ga0233439, IMG submission 182713) | Seawater microbial communities from Saanich Inlet, British Columbia, Canada - SI_123_September2016_100_MG | ecosystem: Environmental > Aquatic > Marine > Inlet | place: Canada: British... | reverse complement strand
AAAAACCAGATCGTTGGTCAGGGTACCGGTCATGCCTGTGGCCTGTAGGGCGCCAACGATGAGGCCGACAGCCGCCAACAGTCCCGCCAGTTCAGCCAGCAGGCCACCTGTGGCATAGATATATTGCTTGAAGGTGGCCCAGCTTAATCGATGGTTCTTATTGAATTGATTGATGATCAGCAACAATGCTGTGGCGTAAAAAGGTGCATGGGCCTCCCGTTTCAAAAACACCAGCATGAAGACCAGCAGAGAAAAGACGGCAATGTAATACCAGCCATCCTTGAAGACCGCCCAAAGGGACGGCAATTCGTCCTTGGGCAGGCCCTGCAAACCATTTTGTGCCGAATAAGCATCAATCTGCATGAACAAGCCGATGTAGTACAGCAATGACGGCACAATCGCGGCCACGGCGACGGTGACGTAGGAGACTTCCAGGAAATCGGCCATGACAAATGCGGTCGCGCCCATAATGGGGGGCATCATAGTGCCGCCGGTGGAGGCGCAGGCCTCAATCGCGCCGGCGGTCTTGGCCCGGACGCCGATAGATTTCATCGCAGGAATGGTCAGGGCACCCGTTGTCAGCACATTTGTGATGGGGCCGCCCGACATGGAACCGAACAGGCCGGAGGAAAAAATCGCCACCTTGGCCGGTCCGCCGCGTACATGGCCCAAAAGAGCAAAGGCAAGGTTGATAAAGAACTGTCCACCGCCTGTATAAACCAGGGCGTTGCCGAACAATAAAAAGCCAAAAAACAACATCGCAAAGGCCTGCATGGGAATGCCCAGCAGACTTTCTTCGGAATAGACGTGATAGGCAGCGGTATCGAGGAAGGTTTGATTAACGCCTGAAATCACCTCCGGCATCAAATGCACATAAACCGGATAAAGCGAAACGATGGTGACAATGACCAACACGGCGATCCCGCCGGCGCGGCGGCCCGCCTCCAATATGACAGCCCAAAGGACGACGGCTATGTATTTGGCATAGTCGGGTGCGTTGTATTCCCAGCTTTCCTCCAGGATTTCCAGGCCATAGTAGGTGAAATACGACGTCAAACCCAAAGTCAGGCAGAACAATATCAGGTCATACCAGGGCACGCGGTCCCGTGGCGCGGATTTGTAGGCTGGCATGAAGACGAAAATCATCGATACCATGACGCCGACGAGCAGATAGATATATTGGTTCTGTACCAGCTTATGTTCCAGGAACAGGGTGAAAAACCCGATCTGGAACATCTCGTTAATGGCGAGGCAGGTCGCAATAATTGTCAGAACGAACGCAACTGTGGTCCAGAATTGCCCCGGCTTGCGATAGCGCGCTACCTCCACATCGTCGATTTCACCACTGGATGTGGTGATGGGACGATTGGCGTCATCGCCTTGATTGGGGCCTTGGCTGGGGGCTGAGGGCTCGCTCATCTCGGCAATCCTTAAACAAATACATGCAACCAAGCCGACTGCGGGTCGGGGCAGACGTAAGCCCCGACCCGCATCAGCGTAAGATCGTCAAGTTGGTGTCACAATTGTGACTACCAGGTTTCGAAGATAACCGGCATACCGGCTGCAGCCAGCGCAGTCGCCCGTGCTTTCATCCAACCTGTATTGAAGTCACTGCCGGGGTTTGCCTTGTGGGCATCCCAGGCGGTTTTCAGAACAGCCTGACGTTTCAGCATTTTGGCCTGGTTGGCCTCCGCCTTGTCGTTCCAGCGTCCGACTTCCTTCAGGAACTTCATGGACCCGGGATGGAAGGGTAGATAGAAATCATCCATCTGTTGTCCCAGGGCCCAGCCCTTGGCACCGGGGGCGCCGTCCTTGAAGTCGTCGAAGCCTTCAACCATCGCCTTGGTCATGCCATAGGCAATGTCGTCGGACGTTGCCGTGGTCGAGATCAGGATCGGATAGACACTGGCAACGGCTTCCGAACGGCCACCGGGAACGCCGGGACCATCGGTGCAGATACCTTGAACATACCAAGGCACCAGTTTCTGTGTCCGGGCCCAGCCGGCCTTGTCAGCGAAAGGCATGGGCGGGTGATAGACGCCCCTGGGGCTGGCTTCCATCTTCAGCATGAAGGTGGATTGAGAGGCGGTGATCGAAGCATCGATGTTGCCATTGATGATACCGTTGATCGAAGCGCCCCAACCGCCGACTTCCACTTTCTCGATCTCATCCAGGCCCACACCGCCATAGGCGAGGAGGGCTTCGGCCGCTTTTTGCAGGGCGGGTGAACCGCGTACCCAGCCGATCCGCTTGCCCTTCAAGTCCGCCATGGTTTTGACGCCGATGTCATTGGCCACGGCGAATGTGGTGCAACCGGCAGACCGGTTCAACAGCAGCAGGCGCACAGGCATGGGGCCCCAGGCCTTTTTACCGAAGGTGTAGACGGCTTCCTGGGCATAGACGCTGTCTGAACCCGTGGCGGTGAACTGGGCCACGCCCTTTTTTACCGGCGAGAGGCGCGAGACATCGTTCTTACCCGGCAGAACCCGTAGGTTGATGCCGTATTTGTTTTTCAGCATGGCGCCGACGGCAACCATCTGACTATAGCCCGAGGTGCCGGTGTTATAGGCCGTCGTGACTAACGTTTTCGGTAGCATGACATCGCCGGCCATCGCCGTTGTTGCCGTTGTCGCCGTCATGGCAACCGCGGCTGCACCCAGCAACATCGTATTTGATAGGGATAGCTTCATAATCGTACCTCCCGATTTTACCCTGTTGATTGCATTTGTTTTTCTCGGACGAAATGTTTGCACATGAAAACGCCTGCTGCCAAGCGTTATCGCACTATTCATCATTACGGACAGCTAATGTCCCGGCGAGTGTCCTATGGCCAACCGGCACCAGGGACCTTCACTGTGATGGTTTCGATGCGCCCTGAACGTAGCTCTGCCGTGCCGGGGCCCGATTGCAGGCATGTGCAGATAAACAATGTACGCCGGTCGGGGCCGCCCAACATACAGGCAAAGGACCCCATCTCGCCGGTGGAGATACGGTCAGTAACCTCGCCCCCTTCCAAAACCCGGATGGTTTCCTTGTTGCGCGGGTCAGCCACCCAAACCGCGCCTTCGGCGTCAAGGCAGATGCCGTCCGGGAAGCCACCGTTTAGATCGGCCCAGACCCGGCGGTTATGCAGGCTGCCGTCTGCATGGCGATCCCAGGCGCTGAGAATATTGCCCCGGGTTTCGCCAACGATCAGCGTGCTGCCGTCCGGCGTGATGACGGAACCATTGGGAAAGGCCAGACCCGTAGCCGCCACAGATGCGGTGCCATCCGGGTCGACGCGGATTAGATCGGCTTTTTCGAATGGCGAGCCGTCATGAGAGTTGTAGCCGAAGTTGCCCACATAGGCCCCGCCGTCCCCATCAACCACCATGTCGTTGCAATGGAAGCCGGCCAAATCCCACAAATTGGCGACCTCCACCAAGCCGTCGGGATCAAGCCGCAGCAAACGCCTGTCGGTCATGGAAACCACCAGCAATCGACCATCAGGGGTCCAGCCCAGGCCGGAAGGCTGGCCCGGAACTTCGACAATGGTTTCCCGCTCCCCCGTCATGCTCAGCGCGATGACTTCGTGGGCGTAGAAATCTGAAAACCACAAACGCCCCTCGTGCCAGCGTGGTCCTTCGGGGAATGTCAGGCCGTCCAACAATACTTTCGGTGTTTCGCGCATGGTAAATCCTTCCATAGTTCTATAGTGGTTGTTCTATAGTGATTGCCCAGAATGATAGTTGAAAGAAGCCGGGGAGGCGATGATGCGTTTACAGGATCGAGTTGCAATGGTGGTCGGTGCCGGGCAAAGCCCGGGCGAGACCATGGGTAATGGCCGGGCGACTGCAATCACTTTTGCCCGCCATGGTGCCAAGGTGGTCTCCGTCGATCGGGATTTGGCTTCGGCCGAGGATACGGCGGCAATGATCCGGGACGAGGGCGGGCAGGCCATGGCGCTGGCGGCTGACGTCAAGGATGAAGCCGCGGTGAAGGCTGCAGTTGATGAATGTCTGGGCCAGCATGGCCGTCTGGACATCCTGCACAACAACGTCGGCATTTCCATCGCCGGCAATGATGCGGAGATTACCGAGATCACGGTGGAGGCGTTTGATCATTGTGTCGCGGTCAACCTGCGCGGCATGGTCCTGACCTGCAAACATGCCTTGCCCAGCATGCGGGAACAGGGCAGCGGCGCGATCATCAACATCTCGTCTCTGGCCGCCTGGTCCGTCTATCCACTGGTCGCCTACAAGACCACGAAGGCCGCCGTCGTCGCCATGACGGAACAGTTGGCCATCATGAACGCCAGCTATGGCATTCGCGCCAATGTCATTCTGCCGGGCCTGATGGATACCCCCATGGCGGTTGACACCCGGGCCAAGACTTTGGGCAAATCCAGAGCGGATGTCGCTGCCATGCGTGATGCCCAGGTGCCTTTGGGCAAAAAGATGGGCACCGCCTGGGATGTGGCCAATGCCGCGTTGTTTCTGGCTTCCGACGAGGCTGGCTTTATCACCGGCGTGTCGTTGCCCGTCGATGGCGGTTCATCTGTTCGGGTCGGTTAGGCGAGATAATGAGTAAAATCCATATTCTGTTCGAGAACGATGAATGGACAGCGCCTCTGGTAGGGGAGCTGGCGCAACTGAAATTGCCCTATCAATTGTGGGATCTGTCTCTGGGTCATTTCGACCTGTCGGCAAGCCCGCCAAAGGGTGTGTACTATTCCCGGATGAGCGCCTCTGCCCATAGCAGGGATCATCGCTTTGCCCCGGAATATGCTGACGGGGTCATTCAATGGTTGGAAAGCCATGGCCGTCCCGTCATCAACGGCAGTCGGGCCATCCGCCTTGAACTATCCAAAATCGCCCAATATGCAGCGCTTCAGGCCGCGGGTATTGCGACCCCGCGCACTTGCCCGGCCCTGGGCCGGGTTGCCATGATTGAAGCAGCCAAAAGCTTCGACGGCCCCTTTATCTCGAAACATAATCGAGGCGGCAAAGGCCTTGGGGTTCACCTCCACGATGATGTTGAAGCTCTGAACCTGTGGTTTGATGGCCCGGATTATGAAGCACCGGTGGATGGCCTGTGGTTGATGCAGGAATATATTCAGGCGCCGTTGCCTTTCATAACTAGGGTGGAATTCGTCGGCGGCGAATTTCTCTACGCGGTGCGGGTCGATACCTCCGACGGCTTTCAGCTATGCCCGGCCGAGGCCTGCGCCATAAATTCTGACCAGGGGCCGATGTTCCAGATCATCGAGGGCTTTGCCTCGCCCCTGATCAAGGCTTATGAAGATTTCCTGGCCGCCAATCACATCCAGATTGCCGGGATCGAGTTTATCGTCGATGGATCCGACCGCGCGTTGACCTACGATATCAATACCAACACGAACTATAATCCCGAGGCGGAGGGGCGGATGGCGCCCGAGGCCCGCCGGGGTCTGTCCAGTGTCGCCGCATTCTTGGGGCGGGAATTGGCTGCTGCGGGCGATAGGGACGATATGACCAGCGCGGCCTGAAGCGCCAAGAATTTGCCGGAAACAGCCAGGTTTTGGCCTGAGTAAAAATATATTTGTCACGTACTCTTTACATTAATATATCGAATTGCTATATGTAGGTTTGATGTTAGTGAAGAGGTTGGTATGTGATGGATGTACGTACATTGTGTTTGGGTGTCTTGAGCTTGGGCGATGCCTCTGGCTACGAAATCAAGAAACGCCTCGAAGATGTTTTCAGCCATTTTTATGATGCCTCGTTCGGGTCGATTTATCCTGCCCTCAGCCGTTTGCAGGACGAAGGGCTGGTCCATTGCGAAACCGAAGCCCAGGCCAAACGTCCGGACAAGAAAGTTTACAGCCTCACCGTTGATGGCCGTCTGACCCTTGTTACCGAGCTGAACAATCTGCCGGGGCGGGACCGGGTGCGCTCTGAATTTCTGGTTGCCATGTGTTTTGCCGATTTGCTGCCTGCGGGAACCGTTGGCGAAATGATCGACCGGCGTATTGATGAACATCGTACCCATGTCGCCGAATTGACCGATAAGGAATGCGGCGGCACGGCGGCGCAACGTTTCGTCGCTGGTTATGGCCGCGCCTTATATGAAGCTGCGGCGAACTATCTGGAAGAAAACCGTTATTTGGTGGAAAGCGAAGCCTTGTTGGCCCAGGTCGGAAGCGACCGGGCGGCTTCGGGCGAATAATCCCAAGGTCTCAGCAGATCCTAATCAGCAACTCGTTGGAATAATGTCATGCGAAAATCATATATTCTTGCCGTCGCCATCGCTGTTATAGCAGCAGGCTGGATCTTAAGCGGCGAATTCGGTGGCGGCGAGGTTAATGGCAAAACACCCGCGCAACAGGCGCCATCCGTGGCCGACAACAGGGCAGAGCAGGGCGTGGCCGCCCTGACGGCTGTTCGCACCCAATCCTCCAATGCACAGGAACATTGGCGTGAGATTACGGCGCGGGGCCATACGGAGGCCAAGCGCAAGCTGACAGTGAAGTCCGAAATCAAGGGGCGGATCACGGAAGTCGTCGTCAAGAAAGGTAGCCGGGTTCGCCGTGGTGATGTTCTGGTCCGTATCGATGTGGCCGACCGCAACGCCCATATGGCAGAGGCGGAAGCTTTGGTCCGCCAGCGGGAAGTTGAATTCCAGGCGGCGAAAAAACTGCGCAGCAAAGGCTATCGCGCGGAAACCCAGTTTGCCGCCTCTCAGGCAAAACTGGATGGGGCCCGTGCCATGGTTAAACAAATGCAGGTCTCCATTTCCCGCACGATCATCCGCGCGCCATTTGATGCGGTTGTTGATGCCCGTCCGGTGGAGCTGGGGGCCTATGTCAAGGATGGTACCGCAATTGCCATGCTCGTTGATGAGGATCCGTATCTGATCGTCGCACAGATCAGCGAAAATGAAGTGGGCCGCCTGCGGACTAAAAAGAAAGGCCGCGCCAGCCTTGTCACCGGGCAGGAGGTTGAGGGGCATATTCGTTATATTGCCGCCACGGCAGATGAAGCCACGCGTACCTTTCGTGTGGAATTATTGGTGCCGAACCCGGATGGCCAGTTGCGTGATGGGGTCTCGGCCGAGCTGCATTTCCCGACCGAACAGGTGGCGGCGCATTTGATCACCCCTGCTGTCCTGACCTTGAACAACGAAGGCGTGGTTGGTGTTCGCTGTGTCGGTGCCGGCGGCAGGGTCGATTTCTATCCGGTTGAAATCGTTGATAGTGTCAAGGACGGCGTCTGGGTTGCCGGACTGCCCGCCTCTGTAGAGCTGATCGTGGTTGGCCAGGAATTCGTCCGCCAGGGCGATGAAGTGCGGGTTTCAGGCGCTGCAGGCGAGCAATCTGGCTCGAAGGCTGGGAAGAATACCGGTGGGGCACCGGCATCATGAACAACATAATTGCGGCCGCCGTCCACCATTCCCGTTCCGTCCTTTCCATTCTGGTTTTGGTGCTGATCGCGGGTCTGGTCTCTTACCTGACGATCCCAAAGGAATCCAAGCCGGATATCAATATCCCAATCGTCTATGTCTCCATGCATCATGACGGCATCTCGCCGGAAGATGCCGAACGCTTGTTGGTCCGCCCCATGGAGCAGGAATTACGCTCCATCGAAGGTATCAAGGAAATGCGCAGCCGGGCCGAGACCTCAAACGCCTCGGTGTTGTTGGAGTTCGATGCCGGCTTTGACGTGGATCTGGCCATGCGCGAAGTGCGCCAGGCCATTGATCTGGTTAAGCCCGATTTGCCCGATGAAACTGACGAGCCTACCGCCCATGAAGTCAACGTCGGCCTGTTCCCGGTTTTGGTCGTCACCCTGGCCGGTGATGTGCCCGAGAGGACGTTGCTGCGCCTGGCCCGTAACCTGCAGGACGAGTTGGAGGCCATGCCCGGTGTGCTGGAGGCCGACATCGCCGGTGAGCGGAAGGAGATGCTGGAAGTTCTGGTCGATCCCGTACGTTTGGAAACCTACAATATCAGCCAGGAAGAACTGGTTCTGGCCGTGACCCGGAACAACCAATTAATTGCAGCCGGTGCCATGGATACGGGCAAGGGCCGGTTTGCCATCAAGGTGCCGGGTCTGTTTGAAACCGCCAAGGACGTTCTGGATCTGCCCATCAAAGCGGTCGGTGACGGGGTTATTACCTTGGCCGATATCACGACTGTGCGCCGCACCTTTCGCGATGCCACATCATATGCCCGCATCAACGGCCAACCCGGTGTGACGTTGGAGATCAAAAAACGTTTGGGCGAGAATGTGATCGAGACCATTGATCAGGTCCGCGCTCTGGTGAACGAGCGGGCAAAAAGCTGGCCCGTGGGCGTGCAGGTAAATTTCATACAAGATGAATCCCGTAACATCCGCCGCATGCTGGATGATCTGCAGAACAATGTCCTCAGTGCTATTCTGTTGGTGATGATCGTTGTTGTTGCCGCCCTCGGTTTGCGCACGGCCGGATTAGTCGGATTGGCCATTCCCGCCTCGTTCCTGTTCGGTATACTGGTGCTGGATGCCATGGGCTTGACAGTCAATATCGTGGTTCTGTTTGCCTTGATCCTGGCCGTGGGGATGCTGGTGGACGGGGCTATCGTCGTAACCGAATATGCCGACCGGAAACTGGCCGAGGGGTTGCATCGCAAGGAGGCCTATATCCTGGCCGCACAGCGCATGGCCTGGCCCATCATCGCCTCCACCGCGACAACTTTGGCAGCCTTTATGCCGCTGATATTCTGGCCCGGCGTGGTCGGCGAATTCATGAAATTTCTGCCCATCACTCTTGTGATGACCCTGAGCGGCTCGTTGCTGATGGCTTTGATTTTCGTCCCGACTTTGGGTGGTTTGATCGGCAAGGCGGGCTCTGCCAACAAGGAGGTTCTCGCCGCCTTGGCCGTATCCGAAGGCGGCGATGTCCGCCAATTGCCCGGTATGACCGGACTTTATGCCCGTACGTTATGGTTTCTGATCCGCCGGCCCATTTTGGTTTTGCTTGCGGCAATCGTTATCTTGGTTGGAGTACAGACGGCCTATTGGTCCCAGGGCAAGGGGGTGGAATTCTTCCCCAATGTTGAGCCGGAACAAAGTCTGATCCACGTTCACGCCCGTGGCAACATGTCGACCAAGGAAAAAGACGTCCTCGTCCGCGAGGTTGAGGCCCAGTTGATGACTCTGCCCGGTATCCGCACCATTTACGCCCGTACGGGTGGTTCCGCGCGCGGTGAGGATCAGGCCCAGGATGTCATTGGCACGATCTTTGTTGAATTCGCCGATTGGGATAAACGCCCGACTTCGGCGCAATTGATGGCGGATGTCCGTCAGCGGACGGCCCATTTGGCAGGCGTTTGGGTTGAACCGCGAGAGCCGGATGTGGGCCCGCCCACGGGCAAGGATATCCAGATCGAATTTCGTTCCCGCTTCCCCGAGAAGTTGGAACCGCTGGTTGCCCGGTTCCGTGAAAAGCTTGAAGCCATTGATGGCCTGTTGGATGTTGAAGACAGCCGTGCCCTGCCGGGTATCGAATGGCAGGTCCAGGTCGACCGGGCCCAGGCGGGCCGCTTCAACGCCGATATTCTGACCGTGGGCAAGGTGGTCCAACTTGTCACCAACGGTATTAAGGTTGGTGAATACCGCCCCGATGATGCGGATGAAGAGGTGGAGATTCGAATTCGCTTCCCCGATCAATACCGTAATATTGATCAGCTGGATTTGTTGCGGGTGCAAACCAGCCATGGCCAGGTGCCGATTTCAAACTTCGTTGATCGCTCTCCCCAGCAACGTTCCGGCCTGTTGAGACGCAGCGACGGACAACGGGTAATTAAGGTGCAGGCCAGCGTGGCTGAGGGCTTGCTGCCCGATAACAAGGTCAAGGAAATCCGTGCCTGGATGGCGGAAAACACCTTCGATCGGGAGGTCGATATTCGTTTTCGTGGGGCCGATCGCGATCAAAAAGAAGCAGCCGAATTCCTGAAGAAAGCTTTCGGTGTGGCCCTGTTCGTTATGGCCATTATTCTGATTACCCAGTTCAACAGCTTTTATCATGCGCTGTTGATCCTGACGGCGGTGATCATGTCAACGGTCGGTGTGATGGCCGGGTTGATCATCACTGGGCAATCATTTGGCATCGTGATGACGGGCATCGGTGTCATCGCCCTGGCCGGTATCGTGGTGAACAATAATATTGTCTTGATCGATACCTACGCCCGATTGGTGAAGTCGGGGATGGACCCCATGGAGGCGGTGGTGCGCACGGGCACACAGCGTTTGCGCCCTGTGATGTTGACCACGATCACGACGATCTTTGGCCTGCTGCCCATGGTGTTTCAGACCAATATTGATTTTTTCACCCGGGATATCGCCGTTGGCGCGCCGTCCACCCAATGGTGGGTGCAATTGTCCACGGCGGTGGCCTTTGGCTTAAGTTTCGCTACGATCCTGACCCTGTTCGTAACGCCCTCCCTATTGGCGCTGGGTGCCCGCACTTCGGCCTACTTTGCCCGTCGCCGGGCCGCGAAAATGCCGGATGTGGCACAGGCGGCGGAATAGAGAGTTATTCCGGCGAAAAACGTGCCCGTGTGCCGGCGGAGGTAATACGACCGGCGGTGGGGGCTGCGAAATGGGTGGGGAAAATCAGTCGGTCCGCGTCCACGCATTGGTCCACTAAACCATTGCGGCTACGTCGTGCGGCTTCGGCGTCCAGGCAATAACGGCTGTTCCAGTTGGGATAGGCGCACTGAATGGGGTGATGCAGAATATCGCCCGTAAATATGCCCCGCACTGTGCCGTCTTCCCCATGCACATTCAGCACAATATGCCCCGGCGAGTGCCCGGCCATCAAAGTAACGGTGAGAAATTCATCAATCCGATATCCGTCATCGACAAGCTCCACCAAGCCCGCCTCTTCCACCGGTAGGATGCTGTCTTCAAAGCTGTTTTCCGTGCGGCCGTAGCCGATGCTTGGGTCCATTTCCCGCGTTGCCTCCCAATAGGCGTATTCGGTGCGGTGAAACAAATATCGCGCGTTGGGAAAGGTTGGTACCCATCGGCTATTCTGCAGGCGCGTGTTCCAACCTACATGGTCCACATGCAGATGGGTGCAAAGAACCACGTCTATGGCCTCTGGCCGGGCACCTGCTTTTTGCAAAGTTTCCAGCCACGGCAGATCCTGCATATGCCAGGCGCGGGACGATGGGCGCGGCTTATCGTTACCAACGCAGGTATCAAGCAAAACCGTATGGCGCGGTGTGCGAATAAGGAAACCGTGCAAGGATTGTCGCAACCGACCGGAGCCGGGATCGAAGAATTGAGGTGCCAACCAGTGGGCTTCGTCGTGCAGAGCCTCCAGATCAGCCTGGGGAAACAGAAAGCCGGGGTAAAAGCCCAGGCCTTCAGTTTCGACGATCCGGTCGATCGTTACAGCCCCAAGGCGGATGGTGTCCATTGCAAGTTGGATTCTACGGCGGTTTCTGTGGCGGAGACAGGCCGAATTCGCCCTAATTTGCCCTAATTCGCATGGCAGTGTTTGTATTTTTTGCCGGATCCGCAAGGGCAGGCTGAATTGCGCGGCACCTTGCCCCAGGTCGCGGGATTGTCCGGGTCCAGGGTTGGCGCGGCCTGGCGGCTGCGGGCCGGTTGCGCGGCGGCTGCGCCATTAGCACCATTGCTGCCGCTACCATTAATGGCACCGCCACCCGCCATGGCCATCTCGTCTTCTTCCATTTCGTTCATGCCGGTCAGGGGATCAAGATGCTGTTCTTCCAACATCATCGGCGTCGCCGATTGGGTCGAGATAAAGCCATCGTTCGGATCTGCCTGCAGCTCAATATGGGCCAGGACCCTGGTCGTGGTATAGCGCAGATCCGACAACATGGTTTCGAACAGGGTGAAGGCTTCCGTCTTGTATTCGTTCAACGGGTCCCGCTGGCCATAGGCGCGCAGGACGATGCCGCCACGCAGATGGTCCAGGGTCAACAGATGCTCTTTCCAGGCCTGATCCAGCAATTGCAATAAAAGGCCTTTTTCCACCATGCGCATAACGTCGGGGCCATAGTTGGCGGCCTTTTCAGCCATCCGCCGGTCGGCGGTGTCAGAGATGCGTTTGCGAATCTCTTCATCCGCGATGCCTTCCTCGGCACACCAATCAGGGATCGGCAGTTCCAGGCCGAAAATCTCGAACGTTTCCAACGCCAAGCCCTCGGCGTCCCATTGCTCCGCATAGGCTTTGGCCGGAATGTGGTTGGCGACCAGACCTTCGACCACTTCCCGGCGCATATCCGTGACGGTTTCCGCCACGTCCTCTGCATCCATCAGCTCCAGCCGCTGTTCATAGATGACCTTGCGCTGGTCGTTCATCACGTCGTCGTATTTCAGCAGGTTTTTGCGCAGGTCAAAGTTTCGCGCTTCGACCTTTTCCTGGGCTTTTTCCAGGGCCTTGTTGACCCAGGGGTGAATGATCGCCTCACCCTCTTCCAGGCCCAGTTTGCGCAGCATGCCGTCCATTCGTTCGGAACCGAAAATGCGCATCAGATCATCTTCAAGCGAGAGGAAGAATTTTGAGGCACCGGGATCACCCTGGCGACCCGCGCGGCCACGCAACTGGTTATCGATGCGTCGGCTCTCATGACGCTCCGTCCCCATGATGAACAATCCACCCGCAGCCAGAACCTTGGCCTTTTCCGCCTCAACTTCCGCTTCAATCGCGACCGCCTTGGCGGCATCAACATGACCCTCGGCATCCGTGGCTTCCAGATCCAGGCGCATTTCCAGGTTGCCGCCGAGCTGAATATCCGTGCCCCGGCCCGCCATGTTGGTGGCGATGGTTAAGGCACCAACACGTCCCGCTTGCCCGATAATATGCGCCTCCTGCTCATGATGACGGGCGTTCAGGACATTATGTTTGATCTTTTTCTTGGTCAGCAGGTCCGATAGGATTTCTGATTTTTCGATAGATACGGTGCCGACCAGGGCCGGCTGGCCGCTTTTCTGGCATTCGCCGATCAATTCCGCAATGGCGGCAAATTTCTCTTCTTCGGTGCGATAGACTTCATCGTCCATATCATCACGGACCATGTCCAGATGGGTTGGTATCTCCACCACGGCCAGCTTGTAAATTTCCAGGAACTCGCCAGCTTCGGTCATGGCCGTACCTGTCATACCGGCCAGCGTGGGGTATAGCCGGAAATAATTCTGAAAGGTGATGGAGGCCAGGGTCTGGTTCTCAGGCTGGATCTCAACCTCTTCCTTGGCTTCCAAAGCTTGATGCAGGCCTTCGGAATAACGCCGGCCTTCCATGGCACGGCCGGTAAATTCATCGATGATGACGATCTTGTCGTCTTTCACCATATAGTCCACGTCGCGCTGGAACATCTGATGCGCGCGCAGGGCCTGGTTGATATGATGCACGATGGTGACATTTTCCATGTCATATAGGTGATCACCCTTTAACAGGTCCGCCTCGCGCAATAAATTTTCGATGGTTTCGGCACCGTCGTCGGTGAAATTCACGGTGCGGGCCTTTTCATCCTTTTCGTAGTCGCTTTCCGCCAGCAGCGGCATCAATTTATCGACGGTCGTGTACAGGGTGGAGGAATTTTCCGCCTGGCCCGAAATAATCAGCGGTGTCCGGGCTTCGTCGATCAGGATTGAGTCCACTTCATCGACGATGGCGAAGTTGAATTCCCGCTGCACCATGGCCGGGCGCTCAAACTTCATATTGTCGCGCAGATAGTCAAAGCCGAATTCGTTGTTGGTGCCATAGGTGACATCGCAGGCATAGGCGGCGCGGCGCTCGTCATCGTCAAGGCCATGCACGATACAGCCTGTGGTCAGCCCCAGCTTTTCGTAGACCACGCCCATCCAACCGGCATCCCGGCTGGCCAGATAATCGTTCACGGTAACCACATGGGCGCCCTTGCCCTCCAATGCGTGGAGGTAGACGGGCAGGGTGGCGACCAGGGTTTTACCTTCGCCCGTACGCATTTCCGCGATTTTGCCTTGGTGCAGCACCATGCCGCCCATCAACTGTGCATCGAAATGCCGCTGCCCCAGGCTGCGTTTGGCGGCCTCCCGCACAGTGGCAAAGGCCTCTTCCATGATGTCGTCCAGGCTTTCCCCGGCGCTGAGGCGTTGGCGGAATTCATCCGTCTTGCCGCGCAATTCGTCGTCCGAGAGGGCTTCCATATTGGCTTCAAACGCATTGATCCTGTCGACTGGTTGATCCAGATACTTGAGAACACGATCATTGGAGGAGCCAAAAAAGCGCTTTGCGATGCCGCCGAGAATAGCCATTAAAAATTCCCAAAAAAATACAATTTAGACAACAAATCCGGCAAATTGCCGCGCAACCAAAGAGACATAAGGGCCACCCGCCCCCCTGTCAACGTAGGCATGAAACCCAACCATACAAGAATATGTGAGATAACCTCTTAACGTCTTGTGTGCAGGCAGCCAATAATCGATATTACGCGCCAAGTGTTCAAGGTATGGAACAGGTTCCGTTCCGCCAACTAACAGGAAATAGGAAACTCCTTAACTATGAGAAAAATTTCTTTCGCACCCCTCGTGCTGGCCGCGATGGCGACCATAGCTTTAATGCAGACCTCGCCAGCCCTGGCGCAGAGCTCTGGCGAAAAGCTGAAGCAAGGTGCTGCTGCACCTATCACTATTCCCGATGATCAGGTCGTCGCCGTGGTCAAGGGCAGCAAGATTTTGTTCCGGGATGTGCGTTTGGCCCATCAGTATCTGCCGCAACAATATCGCGGCCTGGCAATTGATAAAGTCTATGATCCCCTGGTTCAGCAACTGATAGAACGGCGTTTGGTGCTGTTGGCCGCGAGAGCTGACAATCTGGCCAAAGATCCGCAAGTTGTCACCCAATTGGACCTGGCCCGTGAACGCATAATGGAGCAGGTCTATCTGACCCGAAAAATCAATGCCATTGCCACACCGGAGGCTCTGAAAAGCGCTTATGATGCGGAAAAGGGCGCTCAGGGCGGTCCTGAAGAAGTACGTGCCAGCCATATCCTGGTGGAAACCCAGGAAGAGGCGGACGCCCTTGTCGCCGCCCTGGATAAGGGCGGTGATTTCGCGGCCCTGGCGAAAGAGAAATCGAAGGGTCCCAGCGGCACCAAGGGCGGCGATCTGGGTTATTTTACCAAGGACAAGATGGTGCCTGAATTCGCCAATACAGCCTTTGCCATGAAGGTTGGGGACGTCTCGGCCCCGGTGAAAACCGGTTTTGGCTGGCATGTGATCAAGGTCATCGACCGGCGGAAGAGCGCCGGGCCGACTTTTGCCGAGCGCGCGCCGGCCATCCGTCAGGCCATGTCCCAGGCCGTCGCCGAGCGCGTGCTGGCGGACCTGTCCAATGAGGCAAAGATCGAGGTGTTTAAGCTCGATGGTACGCCGGGCCAGGTGCCGACCCTGGGTCCACGGACCAAATAGCGCTGGGTAAAGGACCGATCATGGCCAAGAAGGCTACTTCGCCTGCCGTTTCGCCCTTTGCACCGGCCCGGTTTCCAACTTTGCCCACCATCGCCGGTTTGCGCCTTGGGGCCAAGGCGGCTGGCGAGCGGTATCGCAAGCGCGCGGATTTGACGTTGATGGAACTGGCACCTGGAAGCACCATCGCCGGGGTCTTCACACGTTCCACCATGCCAGGCGCGCCGGTGCTGTGGTGCCGCAAGCATATCGCCAGGGGTAAAGCCCGCGCCGTGGTCATCAACGCGGGCAATGCCAACGTCTTCACCGGTCGTCAGGGCCTCGATGATGTGGCCGCAACCGCCAAAGCAGTCGCCGATGCGGTGGGCTGCAAGCCGGGCGAGGTCATGGTCGCCTCCACCGGCGTCATTGGCGAAACCCTGTCGGTGGACAAATTGGTGCGCGCCGTACCGGATCTGCACGGCAAATTGAAAGACGGTGGGTGGCACCAGGCGGCGAAGGCTATCTGCACCACGGATACCTTCCCCAAAGGCGCCTCAGCGACGGCGGAGATCGATGGCAAGGTGATCACTATTGCCGGCATCGCCAAGGGCAGCGGAATGATCGCACCCGATATGGCGACGATGTTGAGCTTCCTGTTCACGGACGCGAAGCTGCCCGGTAGTGTGCTCGATGATCTGCTACGCTGGGCGGTGGGGCAGTCTTATAACTGCATTACGGTGGATGGTGATACTTCAACTTCCGATACCGTATTGTTGGCGGCGACCGGTCAAGGGCCGACGCATGGCAAGGTTACAGATGCCAAAGACAAGCGTCTGGCATCTTTCAAGGCCGCCCTGTTGTCAGTCTGTCAGGATCTGGCGAAACAAATCGTTGGCGATGGCGAGGGGGCCTCAAAATTCATCACCATCGATGTAACGGGGGCGGCGTCAGCCAAGGCAGCCCGGCAGATCGCTATGACCATCGCCAATTCTCCTTTGGTTAAAACCGCCATTGCCGGTGAGGACGCCAACTGGGGGCGGATTATCATGGCTGTGGGCCGGGCCGGGGAAAAGGCTGATCGTGACCAATTATCCATTACCATTGGCGGCGTGGTAATAGCGGAGGCTGGCCATCCCCATCCCGATTATCGCGAAGCACAGGTCGTCCCCCATATGAAAGGGCCGTTTATCGACATTGCCGTCGATGTGGGCGTGGGCCGGGGCAAAGCAAGGGTCTGGACCTGCGATTTGACCCACGGCTACATCGCGATCAACGCCGACTATCGCTCCTGATGGCAAACGCCCCCATGCTTTTGGTCGTCGCCGCCGCCTTGGTGGATATCGATGGCCGTGTGTTGGTGCAACAGCGGCCAGAGGGTAAGGCCATGGCCGGTCTGTGGGAATTTCCCGGTGGCAAGGTTGAACCGGGCGAGGGGTTGGAGCAATCCCTGATACGGGAGCTGCGGGAGGAGTTGGAGATCGATGTGACCCAGGCCTGCCTGGCGCCCTTCACCTTTGCCTCTCATGCCTATGAAGACTTTCATCTGTTGATGCCTTTGTTCATCTGTCGGGTCTGGCAGGGCACGCCACGGGGTGTCGAGGGCCAGGCGATCCAATGGTTGCGGCCCATGCGCATGGGTGATCTGCCCATGCCCCCCGCTGACCGTCCCTTGGTCGCCATGTTACGCGATCTGTTGTAAGAGGGCTTCATGCGCCGGAGACAGACAGCCACCCTGCCTTTTCGCCCGCCCTTGCGGAGCGAGCAATTAGTTTTGCGTCCATTGGAACGTACGGACGCACCAAAAGTCGCGGCCCTGGCGGGCGATTGGGAGGTGGCGCGCTGGACCCTGGATATCCCCCACCCCTATGACATGACGATGGCGCGGGATTTCGTTGCCTGGGCCCAGGATGAATTTTCCTCTCAGCGGCGCATTTTTCTGGGTATGGTGGCGCGCGCCAGCGGTGATCTGGTTGGTATTATATCCCTGACCCGCAATGGCACGGATGAGGGGGAGATAGGCTATTGGGTTGGCCGTCCCTATCAGGGTAAAGGCTATGCCCGAGAGGCCGCCGCCGTCGCCATTAAACTGGGGTTTGAGGTTATGGCCCTGCGCCGGGTGGTGGCCGCCTGTATGCCCGATAACGAGCCGTCCTGGCGGGTCATGGAACATTGCGGCATGACGTATGTAGAGGCCATACAGCGTTGGTCGATAGCCCGCCGGGCAACGTTTGATTTATCCCTCTACGCGATCGATCGACCGGCGGAGGAGGCGAATACATGATGGAAGCCGGACAGACAAAGGTCTTTCGCTATGGCGGTGATTTCGCCGAACAGCGCATCTCACGCGCCGAGGGCTGCTACATATTCGACGAAAATGACCGCGCCATCCTCGATTTTACCTCCGGCCAGATGAGTGCCATTCTGGGCCATGGCCATCCGGAGATCGTCGACGTGATCCGGGAAAGTGCTGCCAACCTGGATCATTTGCACAGCGGTTTCCTGTCCGACCCGGTGATCGAATTTTCCGATGCCCTGGCGGCTATGCTGCCGCCCGGACTTGATCGTGTGTTGCCCCTCTCAACCGGGGGGGAGGCGAATGAGGCGGCCCTGCGTATGGCCAAGACATACACAGGCGGCTTTGAAATCGTTGCCTTTGACCGCTCCTGGCACGGCGTGACAGGGGGCGCGGCAGCGACAACCTATTCCGGCGGCCGCCGGGGCCATGGTCCCACTTTGCCGGGGGTACTGACCCTGCCGACGCCGCATGCCTATCGATCACCCTTTAACCGTGACGGCGAGTATGACTGGCGGGCGGAGTTCGAATTCGGCTGGGATATGATTGACCGTCAAAGCACAGGCCAGTTGGCTGCGGTGATCGCGGAGCCGATTTTAAGTTCCGGCGGGATTATTGAGCTGCCCGAGGGCTATTTAGCAGCGTTGCGGGACAAGGCCCACGAACGGGGCATGCTGTTGATTTTGGACGAGGCGCAAACCGGCATGGGGCGGACGGGGGATAATTTCGCCTTTCAACGCGATGGCCCGGATGGTGTCGTGCCTGATATCCTGTGTCTGTCGAAGACCCTGGGCGCTGGCTTGCCGCTTTCTGCGACCATTACGTCGGCTGAAATTGAACAGGACTGCTTTGACAAGGGCTATTTGTTCTACACCACCCATGCCGCCGATCCTTTACCTGCCGCTGTCGGTGCAAAAGTGGTTGAGATCGTCGTCCGTGACGAATTGGCCGCGCGTGCCGGAGAATTGGGCGCGTATATGAAGGCGCAGCTGTTGGACCTGCAACAACGCCATCCCGTTATCGGCGATGTGCGTGGCCGGGGACTTTTACAAGGCGTCGAATTGGTGACCGACCGGCAAACCAAGGAAAGCGCATCTGACATCGGTATGGCGGTCAGCCAACGCGCTTTGGAATTGGGGGCCTGTTTGAATATCAGCCGCCGGGCCAGTGCCGGGGTCTTTCGCATCGCGCCACCTTTGACCGTCAGCCGGGGCGAAATCGATCACGCCATGGCAATATTCGATTCCGCCCTCAGCGACTGCGGCGTTGTTTCCGACTGACGTCTGATAGCTGGACCAGCCCACGCCCCCTCCCGGCCACCCATTGAGGATAATCCCGTGGGTGGCCGGGAGGGGGCGTGGGCGGCTTGGCATTTCCGCTTTATGCGGAAAATTTTTAGCGCTTGTAAAGCCCCATCAGCGCCGCTTTTTCGATGGTGTTGAAATGCAGCATGAAGCCGACCACGGCTGCGGAGGTATCGGCTTCTACCGGCAAGGCTTCCTCTCCCACCGCATGCAGGGTGAACAGATAGCGGTGGGGATGATCGCCTTCAGGCGGACAGGGGCCGCCATAGCCCGGTGCGCCGAAGTCCGTGCGGGTTTGCAAGCTGCCATCGGGCATGCCGCCGCCCCCACCGTTAGTGCCGGCCCCGAGAGCTAGTTCGGTCACGTTGGCGGGGATATTCACCGCCACCCAGTGCCAGAAACCGCTGCCTGTTGGTGCGTCCGGGTCAAAGCAGGACAGGGCGAAACTTTTCGTGCCTTCCGGTGCGCCGGACCAGGATAGCTGTGGCGATTGGTTGCCGCCCGCGCAGCCGAAGCCAAAGGCTTCCGATAGAACATGGTCATTGCCAAGATAGTCGCCGTCGTTGAAGCTTTGGCTGCTCAGAACAAGTGTCATTTTATAGTCCTCCCAATATTTTGAACGCATATAGAGTTCACCCGCCAGCGCGGGAATGCAAGTATAGTATGCAGTAAACGAAACTGAACTGGAAAGCAGATGACTGAAATCAGCTATCAAGATCTGCCCTGGCCGGTGCGCGACGATGTCGCCGCAGCCCAGGTGCGGACATGGGAAAGGTTGGGCCAGCCCGGCACCTGGTTGACGGGGGCCGAACGCCTCGCCGTGGCGGCAGAGGCGCGAAACGCCCAGGATTGCAAATTATGCGCCGCCCGCAAGGAGGCTCTATCCCCCGAAGCCGTGCAGGGTGAACACGACCATTTGGGCCAATTGTCCCCGTTGGAGGTGGAACAAATTCATCGTATCCGTACCGACCCGGGCCGGTTGAGCCGATCCTGGTTCCAAGGCCTGGTTGACCAGGGCATGGTTGAGGAACGCTATGTGGAGACCGTGGGCGTCATTGCCAATATGGTCGCCATTGATACCTTCACCAAAGGTCTGGGGCTGGACCCCTGGCCCTTGCCTGCCCCCCAACCGGGAGAGCCGACGCGGCTGCGGCCCGTTGCCGCCAGCCGGGAGCTGGCCTGGGTCCATACCCTGCCACCAGCAGGTGCCATCGGTACCGTGGATGAAGATCTGTATGCCGGTCGGCCCACAGCGGCGCATATTTATCAGGCCATGAGCCTGGTGCCGGCTTCGGTCAAAGGTTTTTTCGATCTGGTGGTTGCTCAATATCTGCCACCCCAGGCGATGCGGGATTTCGACAATGAATACCGCGCCATCAATCATGCGCAGATAGAGCTGGTGGCGGGGCGTATTTCGGCCCTTAACCAGTGTGTTTACTGAACCACCAGCCATGGGCAGCTGCTCCGTGCGAGCAACAAAGATGACGCTGGTGATTATGACCTTTCGATCATGACGGGGGATGATGCCGGCAATGACGGTGGTGTGCCGAACGGGGCCATGTTGACACGCTTTGCCAACGCGGTGTTGGGCGATGATCCAGGCGAATTGTCGGCGGCGCGAACGGCCATTGCCGAAACAATGGGCGGCGCGGCGTTGACGGATACGGCGGGGGTGGCAGCGTTGTTCAATGCCATCGACCGGGTCGCCGATTCGACCGGTATCCCCCTGGAGGACGAGAAAGCAGCAGCAACCGATAGCTGGCGTGGCGCCATTGGCATCGATGACTTTGCCGCTGCTGCTGAAAAGGGTAGCGGTGCCTGAATGGCGCGGCTGCGGCAACTTGCCGTAACCGCGCCGCTATGGCAAAAGCTGTGCCATGGAACGACTTTCTGCTGTTGTTCTGATGTCTTTGATATAGGGGGTTTTTGTGCTGATCCTGGCTCGATTTGCGGTGTTTGTTTCCGCCCTGGTTTTCTTTGCGCTGCCGGTTGCAGCAGCTGAGACTGGGGACTTTGGTACATGGTTGCGGGAGCTTCGGGCGGAGGCCCAGGGGCGCGGCATAACAACCGCCACCCTTGATGGGGCCCTGAACGGGATTTCCCTGATCCCCCGGGTGGTGGAGCTGGACCGCAAACAGCCTGAGTTCACCCTGACCTATACCCAGTACCGTGACCGGGTCGTGCCCATGTCCCGCATCAAAAAAGGCCGCCGCAAGTTGGCCGAGAACCGCGAATTGTTGGAGAAGATCGGCAAAAAGATCGGCGTACAGCCGCGCTTTATTGTCGCTCTATGGGGCATTGAAACGGACTTTGGCCGCGTTACAGGTGGTTTCAAGGTTGTGCCGGCGTTGGCCACACTGGCCTTTGATGGTCGGCGCAGCGCCTATTTCCGCAAGGAATTGCACAATGCCCTGCGTATCCTGAACGAGGGGCATATTACGCCCCAGGCCATGGTTGGCTCTTGGGCCGGGGCGATGGGGCAATGTCAATTCATGCCGTCGTCATTCCTGGCCCATGCCCTTGATTATGATGGTGATGGGCGGCGGGATATTTGGACCACACGGTCAGACGTTTTTGCCTCCGCCGCCAACTATCTGGCGAAATCCGGCTGGCGGGACGACCAGACCTGGGGCCGGGAGGTCAAATTACCCGCCAATTTCGATCCTGCGATGGCCAATCTGAAGGTCAAGAAAGCCATCGGCGGTTGGCAGGCTATGGGCGTTCGCAATGTTGATGGCAGTGATTTGCCTGAGCGGCAGCTGACTGCCTCTATTGTGTTGCCGGAAAAGGGTAAGATGTCGCCCGCCTATATGGTCTACAACAATTACCGCACCGTATTGTTATGGAACCGATCCACCTATTTCGCTCTGGCCGTGGGGCTGCTCTCGGACGGCATTGGCGGTCGGTAATGTCTTTGCGCGGTCTTTTTAAACTTCTGCTTTGGCCATTATTGGTTTGTCTTCTGGCGGCCTGTGCCGAGGGGCAATTGGCCCTGCATGTGGCAAAACAGATGCAACGGGCCACGGCGGAAAAGCCAAGTGCGAGCGCCGGTGTCTATAAGGTCGGCAAACCGTATCAAGTCAAAGGCGTATGGTATTACCCAGCCGAGAATGGGGATTATAACAAGACTGGTATCGCCTCGTGGTATGGCGAGAAATTCCATGGTCGGCGTACGGCGAATGGCGAAATTTACGACATGAATGCCCTGACGGCGGCGCACAAAACCCTGCCCATGCCGGTGCGGGTGCGGGTGACCAATCTGGATAATGGCAGATCGCTTGTTCTGAAAGTCAACGATCGGGGGCCGTTCGTCAATGGCCGCATCATTGATGTCTCCCGCCGGGCGGCGCAGTTATTAGGCTTCCAAAAACAAGGTACGGCCAAGGTGCGGGTGGCGATCCTGGATCAGGGCAAGCCCTTGGTTATTGCGAAAAAAGCGGTAACGCCCGTGGAACAGAAAACCGCGTTGCCTGCTTTGCCCCGTGGCGATGTGACGACGCAAACCCTGGCCCCGCCACCAGGCACTAAACAGGCAGGTGCCCAACCGACGGGCAACAACGGGACAGTACGGATAGCCAACGCGGCCCCTATTGGGACGGCGCCTCTGGCCCCGGCTCAGGTCGTCCAGCAACCTGTGGCACCGGCAAGTATATTTATTCAGGCCGGCGCTTTTGCCTTGGCGGAGAACGCCTCCAAGCTGCGGGCCCGGCTCTATTTTGTGGGCTCGTCAGAGATCACCAATGTCTTCATCAAAGGGCAGGAAATGTTTCGCGTCCGCCTGGGGCCCTTGAGCTCGGTGGAAGCGGCTGACAAGATTTTGCAACAGGTCATGGCCACCGGTGTGCGGAACGCTCAGATCGTCATTGAATAGTTAGATAATCGCGCGGGGCCGATTGGGGCCGCGCGCCCACAAATCACGCAAGGTGCTCAGGGCGCGCTCCAAAGTGGCGCGGTCGGGGCTTTGGCTCAAAGTGATGCGTATGGCCTGGGCGGCATCATTCGCCTGAACGGCAAATGGTGTCAAAGGCGACACGGTGATGCCGATTTGGCGCGCGCGGGCGGCGAAATCATCGGCCTGCCAGGGTGGTGGCAGATGCAACAGCACATGAAAGGCCGCTGCATGGCCGCGCCAATCCATGCCGTCGAGATATTTTGCCGCAATCTCGTACCGGGCCGCAGTTTCCTGGCGCTGCCATAGCAACAGGTCTTCCGCGCGACCATCTTCAATCCATTGCGAGACAACGGCTCCGGTCAGGGCGGGCTGGGTGACGGTGGTAATGCGGACAGCCTCCGCCAGGCGGGAAAGATGATGACGCGGGGCGGTGACCCAGGCCACGCGCAAGCCCGGCGCCAGGCTTTTCGAGGCTGATGTGATGTAGATCGTCCGCTCCGGTGCCAGGCTGGCGATGGGTGCCGGGCGATCCTTGATCAGGTAGCCATAGACATCATCTTCGACGATCAACAGATCGTGACGACGGGCAACGTCAACAATTGCCTGACGCCGGGCCAGGGACATCACCCCGTTGGTAGGATTTTGCAGGGTCGGCACCAGGAATAACAGCTTTGCCCCCGAAGCGGTGCAGGCAGCATCCAGGGCGTCAGGCGTTATGCCTTCGTCATCCAGCGCCACGGCAACGCCGCGACGTTGGGTGAAATGCACTCCGTCGATCAATTGGCTGTAGGTCAGCGCCTCCAACAGCACCGGATCACCGGCATGAGAGAAAGATTGCAGGGTCGACAACAGCGCCGATTGGGCACCGCCCACGATTATGACATCGTCAGCGCTGACATTCAGACCCACCCGTGACAGCCATTGTGCCCCCGCCTGACGATGGGCCAGGGGGCCAATTTCCGAATTGTAACCCAACAGAGCATTGCCGTTCCTGGCTGCCGCCAAACTACGCAGACTATCGCCAAGAGCCGCCCCATGAGGGCCCAGGGCCGGGCTGTTCTGGGTCATTTCGATCAAGTGGGGGTGAGGTTCCATCAGGCTGGTTGGGCCACTGTCGGCGGGGTCCTGCACATAGGTGCCGCGCCCCACCTCGCCATCAACCAAATTCAGGCGCGCGGCTTCCCCATAGGCGCGGCTGATCGTGCCGACCGTCACGCCCAAACGCCAGGCCAGATCCCGGTGGGGGGGCAGGCGGGTGCCAGGTGTCAGACGTCCCGACGCGATGTCCTCGGCAATTGCCTGGGCGATGGCGCGGTATTTCGGTCCGGGCCGGTCGGATAAATCGGGCTGATATATTGTCATGGTATCAATATCGTAATTGACTTCATAAATGGTGTCAATCATATAGATAGAATGGGCACAAATATGGTTCAATTTGTAAAAAGGGGAACAATATGATGTCGATATCAAAATCATGGGGTTCAATAGGCCTCAACCTGAATAGTTTGAGACATTTTTTTAGCTATAGGGCGGCCTTTGCAACATTGAGCCTGTGGTCCGAAAGGTTGCGCCAGCGCCGGGATCTGGCGACATTGGATGACTTCATGCTACGCGATCTGGGTTTAAGCCGCCGGGACGTCAAGTGGGAAAGCAGCAAGCCATTCTGGTGGCGGTAGGTTCCCGTGGGTTATAACCAACCGGGGTATAATCAAAGATTATTAGAGAAGGATATCATCGTGCAAATACCTATTTATCAGATCGATGCATTCGCCAATGGGCCATTTAAAGGTAATCCAGCCGCCGTCTGTCCGTTGCGGGAATGGCTGCCTGATGATGTCCTTCAAGCCATCGCCATGGAAAATAACCTGTCCGAAACAGCGTTCTTCGTACCCGAAGGCGGCGGCTATCAATTGCGCTGGTTCACGCCTGCGGTAGAGGTTGATTTGTGCGGCCATGCCACTTTGGCAACTGGGTATGTCGTCTTGAACAATTTGTCGCCGGAGCTGGACCAAGTGTCGTTCGAGACCAAATCGGGCGCTTTGCATGTTCGACGGGATGGCGACCAATTGTCCATGGATTTCCCAAGTCTGCCGGCGGAACAGGCCGTGCAACCACCACCAACATTGGTTTCTGCGCTGGGGGCGATGCCAATTGAGTTTCGAGCTATCCGCGGCGTCCATGGCGCACCGTATGTTCTGGCGGTTCTTGAGACGGAGGCTCAGGTCGCTGGTTTGGACCCGAATTTCGCCGGCCTGGGCGCAAACGTGATCGCCACCGCGCCCGGCGATGATGTTGATTTCGTCTCCCGTTTTTTTGCACCCATGTCCGGCATTGATGAAGACCCGGTAACCGGCTCCGCCCATTGCACCCTGACGCCCTATTGGGCAGAACGTCTGGGCAAGACAGAGTTGGTGGCGCAACAAATCTCAACCCGTGGCGGTGACATTGGCTGCCGTCTGATGCGGAACGATGCGGGAGATCGAGTAATCCTGACCGGCAACTGTATCGCCTTTATGTCGGGCCAAATTGATTTGCCGTCATAATCACAGCCTAGATCGCGTTGGCGGGCTTGCACAGCCAGGGTCGCACGGACGGGGTCGCACTGGCCGGACGATGTGGCTATGATCACTCCCATGAAAGTATACACCGGCATACGGGAGGGTGAGCGGGTTACGGTCAGCGTCGATGGCCAACCGTTGGACGCGCGCCTGGACTTGCGGGATTTCCATGCCAGTGGATTTGAGTGGGGCTATGAAGGCAGCGGGCCAAGCCAACTGGCGCTGGCCATATTGGCAGACCACGCGGACCCGCAGACGGCGCTGGGCAACTATCGCAAATTCGTGCAGATTTTCATCGCTGAGATCGAGGATGATAGCTGGCGTTTGACCAGCGATGAGATCAATCAACGGATCAGCGAAACAACGATCGTGCCCATGGACCTGAAAACTCTGATGCGTAAGGTTAGGGGTGAAATCTGATGCGGGCGAAAATTAGTTCGGAGTTTATGTATTAATGGATACCGTTACCGCTTTGATGGCTGAGATGGTTGCCGGCCATGGCAACGATACGGCAATCATTTACCATGACGAACCCATCACCTATGCAGAGCTGGATGACATGAGCCGTCGGGCCGCGACAGTTCTGGCGGACCTAGGCGTCGGACCTGGCGACAGGGTCGCGTTGTGGCTGCCAAATTGTCCCGCCTATGTGGCCTTGTGCCTGGGTTGCTGCCGGTTGGGTGCCATTGCGGTTGCCGTCAACACCCGTTTCCGCTCGACCGAGGTCTCTGACATCGTTTCCCGGGTGGGCGCGGAGATCATGGTTATGTGGCCTGGATTTCGCGAGATCGATTTTCTGGCTCTGTTGGCGGAGGCCGAGCCTGAGGCCCTGGCCTGTCTGAAAACCATCATCCTCTATGACGAGGGGCAAAAGGTGGATGAAATTCCAACCGCCGTCGCCCATTGTCGGCGCTTGCACTACAACGATCTGATCCAATGCCCCCCTTATGACGATGACCATGGGGACCCGGATGCAGGTTGCAAAATTTTCACGACGTCGGGTACGACCAAGGCACCGAAGTTCGTTTTGCATTCACAGGGCAGTATTTCCCGCCACGCCCGCCTGGTCGCCGACGGCTTTGGTTACAGCACATCGCAAGGTGCTTTGTTGCAGATGATGCCGTTGTGCGGTGTCTTTGGTTTCTCGCAAATTATGGCGGGCCTGGCATCGGGCCAGCCGACGGTGCTGACCGCTTCATTCGATCCCATCGCGACTGTTGAACTTGCCGCCCGTCACAACGTCGTCAATTTCAATGCGACGGACGATATGATCCAATCCATCCTGGATAACAGCCCCCTGGACAAACCCCTGCCCAATGTCCGTTTTGTGGGCTCTGCTGCCTTTGCCACCAACTACGCGGAACTGGCCGCCCGGGCCGAGGCGCGGGGCATTCGCATGGTCGGTCTGTATGGTATGAGCGAGGTTCAGGCCTTGTATGCCCTGCAACCCATGGATCTGCCGTTGCTGGAACGGATTGTCGGCGGCGGCAAGCCGATCGCGCCTGCCTCGAAGGTTCGTGTACGGGATCCCGACAGCGGCGAATTGCTGGGCCCGGGTGAGGCGGGAGAACTGGAAATATCAGGACCTTCATTGATGAAGGAATATTATCTGAACCCGGAGGCCACGGCGGAGGAATTTACCGACGATGGCTATCTGCGTACGGGCGATTTAGCTGAAATGACCGCGGATGGCCGTTTCCTCTACCTACAGCGGATGGGCGATGTCCTGCGTCTGGGAGGTTTTCTGACCAGCCCGGCGGAGATTGAGAACCAATTGATCGACCATGACAGCGTTGCCGATAGTCAGGTCGTGGGCGTCACGACGGCCGATGGCAGTGTTCGGGCCGTCGGGTTTGTCATTTTGCATGACGGCGCGGATTTCCATGAAGATATCCTGCGGCAGCATTGTCTGGAAAACCTGGCACGCTTTAAGGCACCGGTACGAATTTTCCCCCTGGACGAATTCCCAACCACACAAAGTGCCAACGGCACCAAGATCCAGCGCGCGGCGTTGCGCCGCATGGCCGAAGAGCGGGTCAACGCCGTAACCTAAGCTGAATATTTTGGGAGGATGCCATGCGTGGCTTGATGATGGATATCCCGCTGCTGGTCAGCAGCATTATTGACTATGCCGCGCAATGTCACGGCGACGTCGTCGTGGCGTCACGGGAATTGGACGACCAAATCCATCGCTATACCTATGCCGACGTCCACGGCAGATCAAAACGCCTGGCCCAGGCGGTGGAGCGTTTGGGGGTCCGCCAGGGCGATGTGGTTGGCGCACTGGCCTGGAATACCTCCCGCTATTTGGAATGTTTTTACGGCATATCGGGCATGGGTGCGGCCCTGCATACCATCAACCCACGCCTGTTTCCCGAACAGCTGGTCTATATCATCAATCACGCCGAGGATCGTTGGCTTTGCGTGGATCGTGGCACACTTGCGTTGGCAGAACAGCTCGCCCCGGAACTGACGACGGTTCAGGGCTATATCTGGATGGATGACCCCGCCGCCCGGCCCGGCAATACCACACTGCCCAGCCTGCTGGATTACGAAGGTTTGCTGGCTGCTGAAGACGGTGCATATGAATGGCCACTGTTTGATGAGCGGGAAGCATCCACCATCTGCTATACCTCCGGCACCACGGGAAACCCGAAAGGCGTGGTCTATAGTCATCGCGCGGCGGTGCTGCATGCTTTGACTTTTTGCAATCAGGAATTTATCGGTGGTCACGTCAATGGTGCTACGGAATGCTATTTGCCTTTTGCGCCCTTGTTTCATGGCAATGGCTGGATGATGCCCTATGTGGCGCCCATGACGGGCAGCCGCCTGGTCCTGCCGGGGCGCAATTTCGATGCGGACAAGCTGTATGAACTGATCGAAAGTGAAGGTGCCACCGTGGCTGCCGGGGTGCCGACAATCTGGTTATTGTTGATTGACTATATACAGCAGAACGATCTGCGCTTTTCCACCCTGCGGGCGGCCTTGATGAGCGGCTCCAAACCACCCCGTAGCCTGGTCGAGGCGATGGAGCTGACCTATGGCATTGATACCGCGCAGGTTTGGGGCATGACGGAGGCGTTGACCGCCGGTCAGGCCGGCTTGAGACAAGGGCTCGACAAGCTGTCCGGTGATGCACGGATTGATATCAAAATGCGTGGTGGGCGCGTGGCCTTTGGCTCGCAATACAAAATTGTTGATGACGACGGTAATATCCTGCCCTGGGATGGTGAAAGCACGGGCCATTTGCTGGTGCGCGGCAACCGGGTCGCGTCAGGCTATCTCAAGGATGGCGGCGGTGCGCCTGCGGCGATGGGGGGTGCCACGGGAGTCAAGGACGGTTGGCTGCATACCGGCGACATCGCGGCGATGCATCCGGGCGGCTATGTGGAATTGGCGGACCGGTCCAAGGATGTCATCAAATCGGGTGGTGAATGGATTTCCTCGGTCGAGGTGGAGAATGCGGCCATGGGGCACCCGGATATATTCGAGGCGGCGGTGATCGCGGCCGAGCATCCCAAGTGGCAGGAACGTCCCATCCTGATTGCCGTCCTGCGGGAAGGTGCAACGGTAACCGGCGCTGAAATTCTGGCCTGGCTGGGCGATAAGATAGCCACCTGGTGGCTGCCTGACGATGTGGTTTTTGTTGATGAACTGCCCCACACAGGCACTGGTAAAGTGCATAAGCTAATCCTGCGGGAACAGTTCGTGGATTATAAATTGCCTAATATTGGCTAGGCCTTGATGAGGTCTTGATGGGGCGATTTGATCGCCTATCTATATTTGACAGATTTTCCTGAAGTCGGGGGAGGGGACATGCGGATCAATATGGACTTTCAGCAGAGGGTGCTGATTGATACCGAGGCCCAGGAATGGGTCGAAACCCGCGCCAACGGCGTTCAACGGCGCATGCTGGACCGGGAGGCGGCGGAGGAAGGCAGGGCGACGACCATTGTTCGCTTCGCCCCGGACAGCTATTTCCCGCCTCATACTCATACGGGCGGTGAGGAGTTTTTGGTTCTGGAAGGGACATTTTCCGACGACACCGGTGATTTTGGGGCCGGCATGTATGTGCGCAATCCTATCGGTACCAGCCATACACCATTTACCAAGGACGGCTGTACGATCTTCGTCAAGCTGTGCCAAATGGCTGAAGCGGACCAGGAATTGGTGCGCATTGATACCTCCCCGGACGGTAATTGGCAGCCAGGCCCGGTGGCGGGCATGTCCGTGTTGCCCCTGCATGAATTCGGCGCGGAACGGGTCGGCATGGTGCGCTGGCAAGCGGGCCACGGTTATCCGCTGGATGAGCATCCGGGCGGGGAAGAAATCCTGATCCTGGATGGTGCCTTGGAGGATGAACATGGTCGTTATCCCGCCGGTACTTGGTTGCGTATGCCGACAGGCAGCAGTCACACGCCCTTTAGCACGGACGGCTGCACGCTTTTTTTTAAGGCCGGACATCTAACAGGGCGATAAATCGGGGGTTTAGGGATGAGCGAACATTACAGTTCAGACGTGGCTTTTAGCCCGACGGTCAAGGCGATACAGGTCAATAAGGGCTCCCGCGACGGCTATGCCAAGATGGAGGCAAAGGGCGGTTGGCGCACGACAATTAGCCCGGATTTGGTGGCCTTTATTGCTGAAAGAGATTCTTTCTATATGGCAACAGCCAACGCCGACGGGCAGCCCAGTCTGCAACATCGCGGCGGACCGATTGGTTTTCTTCGTGTCCTGGATGACACAACCCTGGCCTTTGCTGATTTCACCGGCAACCGGCAATATATCTCAGTAGGGAATTTGTCGGAGAACGATAAAGTTTCCCTGTTCCTGATCGATTATCCAAACCGTCGCCGGATCAAGATCTGGGGCCGGGCCCAGGTCATTGATGATGATCCGGCATTGAACCAACAGCTAAGTGATCCCGATTACAAGGCGGAGGTCGAGGCGGCAATGGTGATCAACGTGGAAGCCTGGGATATCAACTGCTCCAAACACATTGCGCAACGCTACACCGACGATCAAATAGTGGCCCTGGTCAGTCCCCTGCAAGCCCGCATTGCAGAGTTGGAAGCGGAGGTGGCAAGTCTGCGATAGGGTCTGTTACGGCGAATGACCCTCAACCAACTTATACAGGCGATGCATCTGGCCGTCAGCAATACCCAATTCATCAAGATGCAAAACCAAATTGTGTAAATAGTCCCGGCAACGTCCCAGCCTTCCCTCTGCCGTCGCAATGGCCTCCACAGCCTCGGCTATTGAGATGCCGCCGCCAAATCGATGATGGTCCGTATTGGCAACAAAGGTAATGGCCCGAACAGTTTCGCCAGTGGCCGCGTCACCGGTCGCGCCGGCGCAGCGTGCCTGTATCCAGACCGGCCGATAGCCTCCCGCCAGCATTTCCCGACGCCAGACAATGCGCGTCTCCGCCTCGATCTGGTCATGCGGTATGCGCAGGATCAGGCCGTGGCAGGACCCGCCCTGTTGCAAGCCAAGGGTTAATCCCGGACGCTCCGGCGTGCCGCGCCCAATTGGGGTCCATAAGCAAAATCGGCGGTGATGGCCAAATATGCGCGCTGATCTGGTTTCGCTGTAGTGAAAGGCCGGGTTCCACATCAACGAACCATAGGCGAAGACCCAAAGGTCCTGGTTTTCGGGGTGATCTGACAGAACCTTGTGGCGGATCGTGTCCCGTTCCGCCTCTGTATAGATGCGGATCACGCCTGTGTCGCCGTATTCCCGGATCAACTCGCCAATGCGGTCTTCCGTCAATTCATCCCGGCGCAGGCCGTCATCAACCATTTGTCGGCTTTCACCAACCTTGTCCGATTTTTCCGTCATGCAGGAGACGTTTGACTGTCTGTGTCCATAACCCCGTCATAGGGCCCGAAAGACACAACGTCAAATGGGCGCTATGCTTTCGATTGATCCACAATCGTTGTCAGCCCGCGCACGATCTGTTTGGCAACTTCCGGGCCCGCACCAGTAACCTTTTGCGCCACCACGGTGTGCATTGCCTTGATATGGGTGTGAATGGCCCGGTCATCATTTGGCCTTACCTCGCCAATAGGGGCGAGCATTTCACACAATAGTTTGCCAATATCGGAAACCAGGTCGTAACCGAAGGTTCCCGCTTCGCCGCGAATTTCATGCACCTTGTCGTGGAGGTCGTCCAGGTTGAAATTTTTCGACGCACGCATCTCCTCATACTCCGCCAACAGGTTTTCCAACTCTGTCTGCAGACGGGCTTCATAGACGCCTTTCATGCGCTCGACAATTTGATCGGCGCGATCAATTGCGGCCTGATTAGCGCCATGACCCGGGCCGATTTTCGTCAGTAGCTTATTGGGAACGGCGATTTCCTCATAATCGCCAGGTTCACCGCGCGGGGCGGTATCTTCTGTGGGTACTGAACGGGGCATGATCTAAATTTCCTGTTTTAGATGTTTGATTGGCAATGCCGGCGCGGGGCGGTCAAAGCGATTCTAATAGTCTCTCGACATCATCAATGCCGTCATCCATTTGATCTCCGTCGAAGTCCATCAAACCTGCCTGCTGGTCCGCTCGGAAGCGCCTTTCGGGGCCCATATATTCTTTCCAGTTCACCCGCCGGCGGCAGGGACCAAAAAACGATTTGGTGCGTACGAAGGGTCGCGGTTTCTCGATCACCGCCAGAATGCGGTCATAGAGTGTTTTGGCCGAAATAGGCTTTGCCAGCAGCTCGTTTACGCCGGCATCGCGGGCCGTAATAATCCGCCACTTTTCCGTATGTCCGGTCATCAAAATGACGGGAGTGAAGATATCGGGACTGTCAACGTCGCCGCGAATAAATCGGGTATATTCCAGGCCATCGACGGGCGACATCATCCAATCCGTGATGATCAGGTCAGGGGTGAAATCCTGGATCGCATCCAAGGCCTGCTTGCCATTGGCATAATCGCGCACATCCTTCATGCCCAATGCGTTCAGCATGGCCTTGACCAGCGCGCGCATATTGCGATTGTCCTCAATTAACTGGACCTGCAAATATTCTAGATTATAGGCCATTATTGCCGCTGCATCCGCTAAATTCCGCCGTTGTCATCGCAATTTTCATCACGACTATCCGCGATAATTCCATAGCAATGGATGTTAGCGCCAACCTGGTAAATAAGTTGTTAAGCCCGCAATACTGCGGGAATTCTATTCCAGGGCCGGGCGAACCGGTACATCGTCCGCACGGGCATAGCAGGCCGTGCAAAAGACCAATATCAGGGCGGTTGCAGCGAAGGTCAGGCGATAACCCATACTATCGGCTATGCCTGTCGGACTGGGAAAAGCTTCCATCAGCAGGCCCGAGCAGATTTGCATCAAGGCAATACCGGCGACGGCGACCAAATTCACCAATGTTGCCGCCCGTCCCGCCATGCCGGCCGGGAACAAGGCCCGGCAGTGGCCATGTAGGGTGACATAGTAGGCCTGGGCAAACATGGTCCACAACATGACGGGCCCGACCAGCCATAAACTGACCTGTCCGGCTATGGCCAGGAAGGCAAAGCCCAGGGCCATGCCAAGGGCAGAAAGGATCACGACCTTTTTGTGGGAGTTGAAATATCTATCCAAGGGTCCGATCACCATCAACCCAAGCGGTGCCATTAACGCCATGGCCAGCAACAGGTAGCCACGGTCGATCGCATCCAGGCCATGTACGTCGGCCAGGAACGGCCCGCCCCACAGACCCAGAAGCACCATGCCGGGGCCAAATGTGGCAAATCCCATGATCAGGATATAGCGCATTTGTCGATCCTTCATGACGGACCATAGGCCGGCTAAATTGCCAGCCAGGCTGCTTGGTTTGCCTTCCAGTGGACGCAAACCTGGCGGGGCGTCACGAACCAGACCGATGATCAACGCCAACATAGCGATGGTCATGGCACAAACCGCCAATATTGGCAGGCGCCAGCCGTAAAAACTGACGGCATAGGCAAGGGGGGTGGTGGCAAGCAGGCCGCCGACGCTGCCCAAGGCAATGATACGCGAAGACGTGGTTGCGAATTTCTCCGGCGGGACCCAACGGGCGAAGACAATGAACGCTGCCACCATGGAGGAGGCAAATCCCATCCCCATCAAAGCCCGCCCCAACATCAGGCCGGGTATGTCATGCGCAGTGGCAAAGAGGTAGGTGCCCGTTGATGCCATGAGCAAAAGCACCGGCAAGGTCCGCCGGGTGCCGAAACGGTCCAGGCACATGCCGATGGGAATTTGCATCAAGGCACCGCACAGAAAATAGACAGCCGAAATGCCGCCCAGGGCATTGGCACCGAGGTTCAGCTCCGCCGTTAGTTCGGGTACCAGGACGGAGGTTGAGACGCGATGGAACTGCCCGGTCCCGAATAACAGGGCGAACAATAAAAACATCAGGACAATCCGGCCCGAAGGCAGGGACGGGGGCATGAATTTACTTTCTGAATGAAGGGCGCATGGGCGCGCAAATGGTCACAGTGCGCTATAAATGCCTTTATGGATGAGATCGCGCAAGGGCATGAATTGTCGCCGGGGCTGCCCCCCGCCCTGGTAGCGTGGTTTGCTGCCCGTGGCTGGCAGCCCCGGCCGCATCAATTGGCCGTCCTGCAACATACACATGCCGGTCTGTCCGTATTGTTGTCGGCCCCCACGGGGGGCGGTAAGACCCTGGCCGGGTTTTTGCCCAGCCTGTGTGATCTGATGGCGGGCGATACAGTCGATGCGGTGAAAAGCGATGGCCGGCTGCATACCCTCTACCTCTCCCCCCTCAAGGCACTGGCGGTTGATGTGCGCCGTAATCTGGAAGAACCAATTTCTGATATGGGCCTGCCCATTCGGGTGGAGAGCCGCACCGGGGATACCCCGCAATCCCGGCGCCAGCGTCAACGGCGCAACCCGCCGCATATGTTGCTGACCACGCCGGAGCAATTGGCGTTGTTGTTGTCTTACCGGGATGCGGGGCGCTATTTTGCCCATTTACGTTATGTGATTATCGACGAGCTGCATGCCCTGGCAGCAAATAAGCGCGGCGATCTTTTGGCCCTGGGTCTGGCCCGTCTGGCCGGTATGGCACCCGCCGCACGGCAGATCGGACTATCAGCCACAGTGGCCGCGCCCGATAAAATGGCCGGCTTTCTGGCCTGCGCCGGCCCTGTTGCGGTCATTGACGGTGGTCCGGGCCCGCGACCTGAAATCAATATCATGGCCGCCTCGGCCCGGGTGCCGTGGGCCGGTCATATGACCTTGCACGCCATGGCGGATGTTTATAGTGCCATCAAGGCGCAACAGACCAGCCTGGTTTTCGTCAATACCAGGGCCCAGGCAGAGGTGGTTTTCAATCATCTGTGGCGTTTGAATGAGGATGGCCTGGCCATTGCCCTGCATCATGGTTCCCTCGCGCCCGAACAGCGCCGCAAGGTAGAAGCCGCCATGGTGCGCGGGGCCTTGCGGGCGGTGGTCTGCACCTCGACCTTGGATTTGGGCATTGATTGGGGCGCGGTTGATCTGGTCATCCAGGTGGGCGCACCGAAGGGATTAAGCCGCCTGGTCCAGCGTATAGGCCGGGCCAATCATCGTCTGGACGAACCCAGCCGCGCCCTGCTTGTGCCCTCGAACAGGTTTGAAGTCTTGGAATGTCAGGCCGCTGCCGAGGCGGTGATGGAAGGGGAGTTGGATGGTGAGCCCCCGCGCCGGGGTGGTCTGGACGTCCTCGCCCAGCATATTCTGGGCACGGCCTGCGGCGGTCCGTTTCATGCTGCCGAACTGTATGCGGAGGTTTGCCGCGCCGCACCCTATGCCGGACTAAGCCGGGATAGTTTCGATCGCGTGGTCGATTATGTCGCGACAGGGGGCTATGCCCTGCGCCAATACGAACGTTACGCCCGCCTGGTGCGCGATAGCGAGGGGCGGCACGATGTCTCCGGCCCGCGGGTGGCACGGCAATATCGCCTGAACGTAGGCACCATTGTGGCCGAGCCGATGATCCATGTGCGCTTAAAACGCGGTCGTAATCTGGGTCAGATTGAGGAATGGTTTATAGATCAACTGGTGATCGGGGATACCTTCGCCTTTGCCGGTGAGATCCTGCGCTTTGAAGGCATGCGCGAAACCGTGGCGACGGTCAGCCGGGCTGCGGGGGTGGAGGCCAAGGTGCCGTCCTATTATGGCGGTAAGTTCCCCCTCTCCACCTATCTGGCCGCCCGTGTACGGGGGCTATTGGCGGATGAGGCAGCGCGAAACCGCCTGCCCCCACCGGTGCGGGACTGGCTGGACATGCAACGCCGCCGTTCTGTTCTGCCGGGGCCGGAAGGTTTGTTGGTGGAAGGCTTTCCCCGTGGCGGTAAGCATTATCTGGTCTGTTACCCGTTCGAGGGGCGATTGGCACATCAGACCCTGGGCATGCTGATGACCCGGCGCATGGAACGCGCGGGCCATCGCCCGTTTGGCTTCGTCGCCTCTGAATATGCTTTAGCGGTATGGAGCTTGAACAGGGTGGAGGATGTGGAGCCCCTGTTTGGCGAGGATATGCTGGGCGATGATCTGGAGGAATGGCTGGCGGAATCCAATTTGGTAAAGCGCACCTTTCGCAATGTGGCCCTGATTGCAGGCCTGATTGACCGCCGTCATCCGGGCCAGGAAAAGACCGGACGACAGATGACCTTTTCCTCCGATCTGATTTATGACGTGCTGCGCAAATACGAACCCGACCATATTCTGTTGCGCGCCACGCAAGCGGATGCGGCCACGGGTCTGTTGGATATCGGGCGTCTGGGGGACATGCTGGCGCGGGTCAAAGGCCGGATCGATCATCGATCACTGGACCGCGTCTCACCCCTGGCCGTTCCCCTGATGCTGGAAATCGGCCGCGAGGCGGTGCATGGGGACAGTATGGAGGAGCTGTTAAGCGAAGCGGCGGAAGACCTCATCAACGAAGCCTCCTGCCTATTATAGAGATCTCGATTTTCATCGAGTTGCCATGCCGCTCGTTCCCGGCCGCCCCCGGTCACCTTCCGAGTTATGTTCGTTTCATATGCAACAGCAGCAAAAATTAGACCTAATGAAGGCGGTTTCAGATTAAATTTAAGCCGTGGTTCCAAGCTGGTGAATTTGGTTATACTCAACCAACACCTCGGTCGGCTGAATTGCGTGGAAGGGATTTTGTTGATGCATCTATTTCAAGAACAGGCCGCCAGCGACATGGATGCCGCCCTGGCCCAAATACCCATTCTTGATCTTGGCCCCTATTTGGCGGGAAAAAATGGCGCTTTGGATGCCCTGGCCGGCGAAATTAAGGATGCTTGCGCCCGGGTGGGATTTTTCTATATTTCCAATCATGGTGTGCCCGAAGATTTGATCACAGGGGCTTTTGCGCAGTCGAAACGCTTTCATGCCCTGCCGTTGGAGGTCAAAAACCGCCACCCCCTTGATGCTGCCAATATCGGCTACATGGCCATGAACACGTCCATGCAGGCCCATTCCACGGTTCATAAGGCGACCACGCCGAACCAGAATGAATCATTTTTCGTGACCCACGATCGCCCGGACGACCACCCCGATGTGCTTAAAGGCACGCCCTTGCGGGGCCAAAATTACTGGCCCGATGATCTGCCGGGCTTTCGCGATGGGGTGATGGCCTATTTCCAGGCCGTCAATGCATTGGGCCATAGCCTGGTGCCGCCCTTTGCCCGTGCTTTAGGCATGGCGGCAGATTATCTGGATGTAGATTTCGCTGATGAGAACAACGCCACCCTGCGTATGTTGCATTATCCGCCCACCGAAGTCGTCGACAATGATTTCGGCACGGCACCTCATACGGATAATTCTTTCATGACCATCCTGGCACGGATGGAAGTGCCGGGCCTGGCCATCCGCCTGCCTTCGGGAGAGTGGTTGCCGCCGCCCCTGATCCCCGGTACTTTTTTGGTGAACATCGGCAACATGGCGCGGCGCATGTCGAATGATAATTTCCTCTCAACGCCCCATGGGGTGATCGTCGACGGCAACATGGACCGCTATTCCATCGCCTACTTTCACAGCCCAAACCCATACCGGATGATCCGCGTGGCACCGTCCTGCATAGACGATGACAGCCCGGCTAAATACGAACCACGGCTGTATGCAGACCTGATGAAGGAATTCTACAGCGCCAATTATTTTCATCAAAAGGACCACAAAACGGTCGAGATGAAGAACCAGTACGACTGATAGATATATAGGGAGAAGTTATCATGGATTTAGGTATTCAGGGGCGCAGCGCCATTGTCTGTGCGTCCTCACGGGGCCTGGGCCGGGGGTGTGCCATGTCATTGGCGCAAAACGGTGTCAATGTGGTGATCAACGGTCGGGACGAAGCTGTGACAACGGCCACGGCGGATGAAATTCGCGCCGCGTCAGACGTGGATGTCACCCCGGTCATCGCTGATGTCTCCACGAAGGAGGGCCAGGCAGCCTTATTGGCGGCCTGCCCGCAGCCCGATATTCTGGTCAACAACAATGGCGGCCCGCCGTTCCGTGATTTTCGGGAACTGACGCGGGAGGATATGCTGGCCGGTGTCACCATGAACTTTGCCACGCCCATCGAACTGGTCCAGGCAGTGATCGATCCGATGGTCGCCCAGGGATTTGGCCGCATCGTCAACATCACCTCAGTCTCCGTTATGAAGCCGGTCTTCGGTCTTGATTTATCCTCCGGCGCGCGGGCCGGTTTGACGGCGTTTCTGGCCGGTGTCGCCCGTTCGGTGGCGAAAAACAATGTCACCATTAACCATATTCTGCCCGGCTACATCGATACGGATCGTCTGCGTGGCGGCTTGGCCTATAATTCGCAACAGAATAATATCTCGGTCGAACAGGCAGCGGAAAATCAAGCCGGCCAAGTGCCCGCAAAACGTTTTGGCAACCCGGAAGAATTCGGCGAAGCCTGCGCCTTCCTCTGTAGTGCCCAGGCCGGCTATATCACCGGCCAAAGCCTGTTGATCGACGGTGGTCTTTATGAAAGCAATTTTTAATCAGAGCAGGTGCATTGCAGGCGCATTTAGGGGCGTGCGTTAGATTACGTCACCAATAATGCTGACTAGTCGCTGATTTACCTGGGCTGCGACCTGACCGGGCGAGATATTGGTGCCGCCGGCATAGACGGCAATTTTAGTGCGCGACTGCCGGGCAAAGCCCTTATAGGCGCGTTTGCGTTTTGATTTCTTTCGCTTGCTTGCACCGAACACAAGGGTTTTTTTGGATTTCCCGCGTCGTTGATCGATGACACCGATGGTCACTTCCGAAACGATCATATAAGTGTCTTGCGTGATGTATGATCCAACAATGGCGCCCAATGTTGCGCCGCCAATAACGGCACCCGCGGTTGCCAGATTGCCTGATCCCACTGCAAGGCCGCCCGTGGCACCGCCCAGAAAGGCGAACTCCGCTCCAAGGTTGGTTGATGCCTGGCCCGCATACATGACATTGACATCAATAAGGATGCCAAAGTCATCACCGGGGTTTGTGTCATAGCCAGTCGCTGCGAAGGCAGACAGAAGCCGTTGGCGAAACCGCTTAATGCCAAAGTCAGTTTGCCCAGACGTATTGCGAATGCGCAGTTTGACGCCGCTGTTTTGGAACAGCGAAGGATCAACCACAATATTCCGTTCGATGGTGGAGCCGATTTGCAGCCCGGTATTGCGATCAACAATCATCCCCATGCGGCTTTGCGGCGCGCAGGCAGCGGCAAAAAGAATGATCGGGATTGCCGACAGGATAAAATGGCGGGTCATTTGGTTCATGATGTTTCGCCTGCAATATTCACCTGGACGTTTTCCTTTCGCAGAAATCGCAGGACCTCCTTGACATGGATCGCAAAATTTAGGCCCTCGGCAATTTGCTTTGATACCACCCAATCATTGACGCCAATAATCGAGCCATCAAGAAAAAGTGGCCCGCCGGAATTACCCTGATTAATGGGTGTATCTGTTTGGACGAAATAGACCTCTTTGCCGTGGCCGAAAATAACATTTTTATGAGCCCGGATAGCGCTGACAATACCCCGTGTCGTCGTGAACTCAAGACCTCTTGGGTGACCGATGGCAATAGCAGTGGCACCAATCCCTATATCGTTGCCGTGGTGAAATTTCACCGGTTTCCCCGATGCTGAGTTCTAATCAATGCCAGATCCAAGCGGACATCTTTGGCGATGACCTTGCCGAAAGTCTCGGTCCCGTCCTTCAGCTTCATCTCGACAAAGGTTGTGCCTTCTATCACGTGAAAATTCGTCAGGATCAAATCATCATTCACATAAAAGCCCGTGCCGAGACCTCCCTGAGGATTGTAGACAACTACGACACTTCGCGCCAAATCAGCGTATGTTGTGTCTTCAGCAGCTCTGATCCTGTCGGCCTGAAAGCGCGCAATGGCGATGTTCTTGTCTTCGAGGATTTGAGTGCGAAGCGCACGCAGGCTTTTCAGCTTCGTCATCGAAACTTCTGTGGCTGTATATTCTTCAATAATACTGGTGAGGGAGATGCCGAACGATTTTTCTTCAAATGCCTTGACCTCTGCCTCTGTATCCAGCGCGGCCAGATGCCTGTCTTTATGCCGATCCTCTAGCTTCATGCCGTAAGGGACAGTAAAGGACTGGGTTTCCTTCGCATCAAACGTGCCTTTGACATACCGCCCCTCGTTTTTGTCGATGATGTAGTAGTTCACGACCGCCAGTTTTGACGCATCAATAGAGGCTTTGCGGAAATCGTATGACTTGTATACAGGTCGTTCGAGCATCATTGGCGTCGTTTGCATGGTCGACATGGCGCCATTCATTTCTTCTTCGGCTTCCGCCACGGCTGCAATCGCGACGGCAGCGGCAGCAATGTGCAAGATACAGCCAAAGCCAGTGCAGGGCCCTTTGCCGGCTGTCATTTGACGTAGCTGTGCGCCCTGAAGATTCATTTGCGCTTGCGTCACGGCATTTTGCGCATTTGCATAGCCTGGATTGGGATACGATTGGGTCCCTATTTGATGCTCTGATGAGACGGGTTCGTAAGCGTCAATGTCGCGGTCAACCTTTGCTGCCGCGACGTCAATCAGGACCAAAATTTCCGTTTCGAGTTCGGCATTTTCGAGAACCGCATTATCAAGATCCGTGGCGACCACTTCAATCGGCAAGTCTCGTTCCAGCTCTATGGGAAATTCGATTTGCCGGGCGTTCATCAATGCCTTGCTGGTAATATCCACGGCCTTGATCCGCGCAGAGTCCAGTGTTTTGACTTCAAATCCAGCTTCGTTACTTTGTGTAATTGCTTTAATGAGCGCCCCGATTTTTGTTTTATTTTGTGCCCTCAATGCGGCGTAGGAATGGTCGAAGAATATCTTCGCAACCGGTATGTTCATGGTTTCCGGCAAGTCGGTCTTGTAAGTCGCCTTAAAGCCGGAAACGACCGCAATGTTGCTATCTGATAATTCCTTTAATAAACGATCCGCGTTGTCATCTAGCAATGCCGTCAATTCCACTTTGACCGGGTAAACTTCGCCAAAATTTGGGCTATTAAAGATGTCATATTGATCGAATTCATCGTCCACGGAAGCTGTGATCTTTCGTGTAAGATCGTCGAAGGCTACTACCGCCCTATGGATAGAAGGTGACCGCGATGCATGGGTTAGGATCTTATTGCGTTTTGCGCGATCTATCTCAGCATCAGATCGGGATAATAAAGCGCCAAGCTCTTTCCATTCAGCCTGCGGTGCAGGCCAGGATTGTGCCGCTATTTGGGAGGCTAGCGGGCTCAAAGATTGCCCGACCAAAGTCTCAGTACCAGTGCGCAATTTCGCTAGCAGATCGGTATGCGTCTTCCCCTTGCCGAGAAAAAAAGATGTGTATTCACTATATACATCAGAGGCTTCTTGAATTTTGCCCTTGGCCAACAACGCCTTAACGTGGTCCGCTTGGCTGAAAAAAATGTTGTAATTATCGCCACCACTACTGCCATTTTGAACAGTTTGGCACCCTATTAACAAGCTGCACAATAACGCGGCCTTTAGTATATGCTGCATCTATAACTCCAATTTCGGCACTATCGCCTTATAATGGTACTTGCCGAATATATCACTCGCATAATTCCACAGAACTATAGGCTGTTTCAACATTTAAATATGTTCGCGTTGGTACGGTGGCGAAGGCGGGAGGCGACTTCGATGCTGCGGCGTGTTAGGCTTGGCGCAGATTTCTTCCAACCAAATAGCGATGGATGACATGACCGTATTTGACCTTTCCGTGACCGATGATCTTCTTTCCACCACCCGTGCCGTGCGCAAGCGGCTGGATTTGGAGCGCGCGGTGCCCGCTTCAGTCATCAACGACTGCCTGGATCTGTCGCAACAGGCGCCAACCGGCTCTAACAAGCAGGGTTGGGCCTGGGTGGTGGTGACGGATGCGGACAAGCGCGCCGCGCTGGGGGATATGTATCATCGCGGTGCCATTGCCTATCTGAACCAGGCGGAAAAGGATGCTGCGCAAATAGATGATGCGGGCCAGACCTCCCGCGTGATTGATTCAGCGCTTTATCTGGCTGACAAAATGAAGGATGTGCCGGTTCTTGTGATCCCATGCATCAATGTCGGCCACATGGCTGATAATCCGCCGCGGGCCGCCTGGGCCGGGGTTATGGGGTCTATCATGCCAGCGGTGTGGAGCTTTCAATTGGCCCTGCGGGCCCGTGGTTTGGGCTCCGTCCTGACCACATTGCATCTGGCGCATGAGAAAGAGGCCTCGGAATTGTTGGGTATTCCTGACGATTTCATGCAGGTGGCGCTGTTGCCCGTGGCCTATACCAAAGGCACGGACTTCAAACGGGCCAAGCGTCCCCCCATTTCAGAGATCACTCATTGGGAGCAGTGGTAGAGGAACACGCGGTAACGTACCTGCGGCCCGTTTCCCCGTGCCCGTCCACTATTGGCTTGCGGATCCTCCGGGTTCGGAAATATGACGGAATTGCCAACGGTTTGTGATTACCTGGTCATCGGCTCCGGTGCGGCGGGGGCTGTGGTCGCCGCCCGTCTTTCTGAAGATCGGGACGTCAAGGTTGTCCTGCTGGAAGCCGGTGGCCGGGATCGCAGTCTATTGTTGAAGCTGCCGGGTCTCGGCTTCGCCGTCGGGGCCCATCCCCGCTATAATTGGAGCCACCCCACAGAACCCATTGCCGGTATGGATAACCGTGAACTGGTCTTTCTACAGGGCAAAGTATTGGGCGGCTCCAGCTCTATTAACGGCATGATCTATACCCGTGGCCATGGCCGGGAATATGACATCTGGCAGCAGATGGGATGCCGGGGCTGGGGCGGTGACGATGTCCTGGAATATTTTAAGAAATCCGAGGGCAATGAACGGGGTGAGGGCCCCTGGCATGGCGGTGCGGGGCCGGTGAAAGTGCGCCCGGCGCGCCCGGACGTGCCCATCTGCGATGCCTTTCTGGCGGCAGCAGAGGCCGCGGGCTTTCCCGTGCTGGACGATTTGAACCGCGATACCATCGATGGCTTCGGCTACTACGATATTAATGCCGGTTGGGCCAGAGGTGGTGGCGGCGGGCGGCGTATGAGCACTGCAACAGCTTATCTGCGCCCGCTAAAGGAGCGGCAAAACCTGGTGGTGATGAGCCAGGCCATGGCCCTGCGCCTGATCATAGAAAAAGGGCGGGCCAGGGGGGCGGAGGTCTCGATCCGTGGTCAAGCCGCAACCATCCGCGCGGCGCGGGAGGTCATTGTCTGCGCCGGTGCCATCAAAACGCCGCAGTTGCTGTTGCTCTCCGGCATCGGCCCGGCGGATCAATTACGTAGCCTTGATATCAACGTCCATCATGATGCGCCACGGGTTGGCCAGGGCCTGCAGAACCATGTCTGTTACCGGCCGCAATATATCACCAATCAACCCGTTACCGCCGATCGCCACCTAGCCCCCCTGAACGCCATCAAGGCAGGCCTGAACTATGCTTTTCGCCGCCAGGGGCCGTTGGTGGAAAGTTATGCCCCTGCGGGTGGTTTTTTTCGTACTGATCCGGGCCTTGAAACCCCCGATGCCCAGGTGGTGCTTCTCTCTGCCTTGGCACCAACCTCTGTCAGCGGCAGTCGGTTCAGAATTAGGGATTTGCTGCCCAAGGAACATGGCTTTGGCCTGACGATCTATCAGGGCTCCCCCCACAGTCGCGGCGCGGTGACCTTGCGTTCCGCCGATCCCTGGGCAACACCAAAGGTCGCGCCTGGTTATTTTTCCGACCCGCGGGATATGGCAGTTCTGCTGAAGGCTGTTAAGCGCATGCGCGAGATGATGCGTCAGCCCGCCATTGCCCGCTTTATAGACCGGGAGATGATGCCCGGTGAACATATTCAAAGCGATGCGGCGTTGGAGGTGGATATCCGCAGCAATGGCGCCACCGCCTATCACCAGTGCGGCACCTGCGCCATGGGGCCGGGCCCCGATGCGGTCCTGGATCCCGAACTCCGGGTGCGCGGCATCAATGGTTTGCGTGTGGCGGATACCTCGATCATGCCCCGCATCCCCAACGCCGCCCTGCA
>Ga0233439_10000786_pt1 | contig 44031 bp, 37 predicted proteins | sample SI_123_September_6_FD_182713 | JGI IMG/M metagenome (GOLD analysis project Ga0233439, IMG submission 182713) | Seawater microbial communities from Saanich Inlet, British Columbia, Canada - SI_123_September2016_100_MG | ecosystem: Environmental > Aquatic > Marine > Inlet | place: Canada: British... | reverse complement strand
ACAAAGATATAATCAAACTCAAGCAAATTATCTGTATAACATTTATCGCCATGCTCACTTATTTACGTAAATGTATGAAAAATATTGCCTCTTTTCAGTTTTCTGATTCTCAGTGCTGCATCCTATGCATTCTCGTGTTTTTACTTGTATTAGTGTATTACAATAACGGACTAATGTCTTCTCTGGAAGAATTTGAAAATCCTTCTAACATGACTTATTACTATATGGAGAAATGTAAATATTGCAAGGATTTCAATCCAGTCTGGGATGAATTTGTCCAAAATTATAATGGTGATGTTGTGTTGAAGAAAATTAGTATGGAAGACGCTGGTAATGATTTGGACAAGTATAAAATCAATTCATTTCCTACCGTAGTGTTGTCTAATGATAAAGGAGATTACAAAGTATATGAGGGTAAAAGAACAGTAGACGGGTTAATGAAATTCGCTGGAAAATAGAAACGGGATAATAGATAACGAATTCATGGAAAAAATTAATATATGAAGTAAATATAATATAAAAGCATAGATGTCTATTATATTATATTATAAGTCTACGTTAACTCGAACGTAAATATATTGAATACAGTATCTAATATGAGTAATCCTCACAACCACGATACCAATGGAAATAACCGAAATGCCGATATTTCAATATCTATGTTACTTCCCTTTCTATTTTTCATTCTGGACAGTAGCCTTCTGTTCTCTTCATTTGCTTCAGGATTAGTGGGTATTTGTGCGATACATATTGCATCGTTGTCTGTGAATACGCAACAATTCTTACTGAAACAGCGCAAGAATATAAACATCGCTTATGACGCTACTAATATTGATTTCAATAGACTATTCCAGAGCATAAATGATATATCATCCCAAATATATGATTGTCAACAACACAATAGTGTGAGCTCTCCTCTACATACAAGCGAACTGATTGCTGCACTGCGGTTAGCAAGTGAACGTGTAATATTCGAAGATATAGAAGAAGACACAGATGACAACAATAACAGTACAGTGAATATGGTAACGGATGATGAAGAGGAAGACGATGAGGACGTAGACAATATTAACGAGGAAACGAGTAATAGTGAAAATAACAGTGATACAAGCTCAGAAGAGGACAATGCCTTCTTGATATCATCATCAAGAGAAAGCGTCGATGAAGAAGGTACTAGTGTTCTCAATGACGAAAATGATGAAGGAGAAGACGGAGACGGAGACGGAGACGGAGAAGAAGAAGAAGAATGTATAAGTTCAGAATCAGTAAAAATAGAGACGGATTCAACATCGCAATCTAAAATAATCGTATCAATGCCCATAATAGTCGTGGACTCGGCAAGCGTCCCGACTTTATTAAACGAGGAAGAAAATAAAGAGGAAGAGATAGTAGATAAACATTACCTACATAAATCAGAAGTGGCATTTTAAGTATCAGTAATAGCTCTTTTTCTGAGGTCTTAAAATGCTGTTTTTCAGTCTCATAATTCTTGTTCCCGATTCTACTGCCCCTTGTGTAGCGTATTGTTGATTACTTGGTTTATAGACAGTTGTTATGTTGTTTTTGCATCCTCCTGGAATATCTGTGCCTACTGGCGAGTTAATATAATACTGGTGAGAGCCGGTAGTAGGATCAGAATAGTTGTTTCCTTCTATGCGATGTATAGATAATTTTTGTGCGTAGGTTTGACCTCTAGCCTTGAGGTATTGAGAAGAAGTGGTGTAGTATTTTTTGCTGTGGTCTGTAATACCATTTGTTGTATATGACACCATACCAGAACGAATAACATTATTTTTAGCAGGATTACAGCAGGATGCACCAGAAAGTTTCTGCGGCTTGATGCTAGCACTTGTGGATTGTAAAAATTTATTACTAGTTATAATAGACGCGTTTTGATTCCCGTCGTTACAATCACACGAGTCGCTTCCCACCATTACACTACCTCCTGGAGCATTTACCGTGTCCAAAGATATTCCCGCTCTTCCCATCCCGCTTCCGCTTCTAGGGGTCAACCGTTTACGCCAATGCTTCAATGGATTGGGTTTGTGGGTTGGGGCAATAGGAAAATCAGAGTCACCAGCAACAAGAGGTTTAGACCACGTTGCTACTACGGAATAAGAATTAGGCAGTGTTCCATCTTTTAGTGGTACCGCAGGTTGTTTAGTAGCTGATAAACTATTAGAATAATTAAAGTTGATAGGTTTGCTCATAGTATATGACAAAATTATGTTATGTATTTTGTATCAAGTACGACAATAATATACAACGATGTAATATATTATTGTCATATTATTTATTTCTATGGTTTGTGCCTAAAAAAAGAATATCGTCAATATATATCTAAGAAAGAAGAAAGAGTTGATTACGCTGTCATAACAATCGATATCAAAAATGTCAGGTAATTTTTTCAACAAAGTTATGAAAGATGCCAAAGGCGTCGAAGAAGAATTATTAGGTCCAGATTATCAATACTGGAAAAATATTAACAATCCAAAGGAGATAGGCATGACCAATGAAGGTAGTATTTCTTCAATTGCCAAAGACGTGGCTGGATTAATGAGTTACGCGGAAGTCCTCGTAACTGGAGGAGGTACTGCGTCTAAAACAGGGAGACCCCTAGGGAATAAATTCTTCCTTAAGACCGGTGCGACTTGCAAAGATGTGAAGACGAGTAATATGGTGGACAGATACGTATATATAAATAATGTTCCGGACGGGTCTATACCTTTCATTAGTGGGGCAATGGGTACTAATTTTAGTGAATTCAAAGGATTAATACCTGGGACACTTAGCAATTTATCAGCTATCAATCCCATGACAATTTTTCAATCATTTATGAGTGGTGCTACTCCAGATTGTCAAGAACTAACAATGCAAACAATTAACGCTAATAACCAGGCAAGCACAGAATCTCATTATGTTACTCTCACTGATATTCGCAACATGAATAGCTGCTACTTCCTAAATGGAGTAAACCCGGTAACCGGTGACCATTGCAAAGAAGCATTTAGATCTTACGTAGGAGATGATGAAGATAACAACGATATGGAAGATACAGAGGAATACGTTGAAAATGATCACGTATACAATCTAAATTCACCACTTATGAATATATACAATGCATGCCTTGGATTCTTGGGAATTTACATAATGTACAGTATAATGACACGAGTACTTACGAAAATGCGTAAGTAGATGAAGTCATGTAAATATATTTTAATCTTGTGAACTTAATCTTTACGTAAGAATAAATTATGTACCTATATAATATAAAAAGAATACAAGTAAAATATCAATCTATAATGCACACATTTAGGATTACATCTCAAAGAAATGCAGGCGGCAAGGCGATGGGAGGACTACGCGGTTCATCGAAAGTAGGAACGTCAGGAGTTAATAGGCGTGCACAATCCAGAAGAGCATACGGCGGTAACTTCTTCTTCAATATGCCTTCTCCTTCTCCTGATCCTAATCCTCCTGCTCCAGCAACAGGTAGCAACTTAGTACAAGGTACATATTTAGTTACCTGGGATAATGGTGATAATGCTAGCATACCTCCTAACGTTATTGAGGCATCTGGTACTACTGATCACGATTACACGATTAGTTATGATTCGTCATCTGGAACTGTCGAACTTATCTGGGATTCTACCAGAAAGCTATACGTTCAAAATACACCAGATACCGAAGAATCTATTATGTCATTCACAGTTAAATCTGATAATGTGCAAGGATATGATGTTATATATAACGGTCAAACAAATGGTTCTGTCGTTCCTATGCCTTCTGGTCTTCCGTTGGACGATAAGTTCTACCTTTACTCTCTAGGCACTGACGGAACTACAAAGAATTACGTTTACAATAATGTTGGTGATACTCTCAACCCAACCAGCTTAGAACTAGGTGAGCCTACGGGAACCGATAAAGATAATTATTATAAAGCAGAGTTTAAAGTAAATTACAATACAGTAGGTTTGTACTACTCTGGCACGAGTATACCTGTCAAATATTACAGCGTTGCATCATCTTCTGATCCTAACTTCGCGACTTTTCCTTCTTCAGATACTTCTATTATGTATGCAACAGTAAATTACGGAACTGTAGCTTCAACACAAAATGCTGCAGACCTCGACCCTCTAGTCACAGGCGACGGTTCTAGACCTGATTATGACACCAAAGTTTTCGGTGACCTAAGCTTTGCATTCTTGCCTACTTCTCTATCAGATGCTACGAGCGAGGCTAGTATGGGAGTACTCTACAAAGAGAAAATAGTCGAATTAAACGATTAAGATGTATAAGTTTTCATAACATCTAAAACAACAATAAATTAAATAAAGGCTAGCCGTGCTTCCCTATCATCATATTTATTGTTGTTATGAAGAAATGAAAAAAAAATAATTATGTAAAAGATATGTGCGCTTTGCTAATAGTATATAATTATTAATATTTTTCAGTTATTATGATATTTTATTTGATAATTTGATAATTTTCTTATATATATATATTTATTCTCTACACCTCCATGATCTTTTTGAGAATGTTCTGCTTGATGCTCTTATAATCTTCCTTTGTAATCAGTTCTTCATTGAATAAATCCTTAATTCGAATAAGGAGAAGCTTCTGAGATTCGTAATCAGTATCATGACCGGTAACATGATGAGTCTGAGATCGTGAACTTACACCAACCATTTTTACTGGTTTGCGTTGTTGTGGATGGTGCTCGATTACTTTATCTTTTATCTGCGTTATTACAGGTCGATGGGTTAGGTTGGACACTACATCAACTACAGACAGTTTTTCAGCATTCTCTTCCATGGGAAGATTACTTTTATTTTCATTTATAACCTCTACACCATTGCATATTTTCTTATGCTCGTTGGTGGTAGTATCAATGATGTTACCGTTATGCAAAACTCCATCTACAAATTCACCTTGTAGCTTCGTACGATCGTTATACAAAGAGGTTCCTTGACCATTTGGGAGCCCATTCTTCCAAGATCCGGAGTATACGTGCTTGTCTGTTTTGCACATGCCATCACCGTGCATCAAACTGTTCATCCAGTCCCCTTCGTAATGGTTACCGTCTTTAGTTATTAGTTTCCCTTGACCGCTTATCTTGTTACTTTTCCAAGAGCCGGTGTAAACATCACCTTTAATCGTGGTTAATGTCCCACTACCGCAGGTACTATTAGTCCAGCTACCCTTAAATACATCTCCATTTGATTTAGTGTAAGTTCCCTGACCATAAATACCGTCGTCTTTCCAGTACCCGGTGTAAACATCTCCGTTAGAAAGATTGAGAACACCTTTACCATTCTTCTTGTTATTTTCCAATTCGCCTTTATATGTCGATCCATCAGGATAAGTAATAGATTTATATTTACTTGCAATCTTACTAGATATATTAGTAGAACTCTCTTGAGGAGGAGCAGAAGAACTCTCTTGAGGAGGAGCAGAAGAACTCTCTTGAGGAGGAGCAGTCGTAAGATATTGTTTATCCTTGCGAGAAACTGATATTGGAGAGTAAGTATAATGACCGTGTCGAATTTTACGGAATCCTGTTAAGTTGGCAAGTGATTCGTATATACCTGTTGCAATTCTACTTTTTTTGACATTAGTAGCCTCTGGGTATTTTTGAAGATAATTCCTCACATGTATAATCATATAAGCCATAGATACCTCCTTGTTTTGTGGAAGAGATTGAATAGCTGCCGTTATAGTGGAAGCCATAGGGAAAGAATGGACAGATTCTTCAGAGTCAGATTCAAGACTATTAGAAGATCTGTTAACGTCCGGTACCGTATATTCCGTATCTTCTTTGCCATCAACCATATCATCCTCCTCTCCCTCCTCTTCCGCCGGAGCAGAAATGTAGCCGTTACCTTGTGTATCTGTTCCATTCTCATCATTATCCGAAGAATACGAATACTCTCTTCTTCGTTTTTTAAACGATGGTGAAGAGTCAGAGTTCTTCCCGTACTTTCTTAAGATCTCCCCACTTCTATTTTTCATATAAGGAGGGATCTGTAAGTCCTGTAAGGAAGAATCATTAATTAATACGTGTATTGGTGTAAAATCCATTGTTTCTGAATATGAGTTGTTTTTTGTATTTATTACTGTCCTGACTCGAGGAGAAAAAAAGTATTTCAATTTTAGGTTTTGCGTAAATTCATACGACCCAAAATCATTAAACTCAAGTAGAATTTCCGTATGAAGTGAAATTGTGCAAACGAATTTTAGGATTTCGGTTAGTAATATCGCCAGCGAGAATACTAGTTTCGTACATCTTTCTAAGAACTACTTCTGGTGCGGTCGTACCAATTTTGATCATGTTCTTGTCGTATAAGTAACTTTTAACCTCGCTCATAGGTTTCCTTTTAATTATATTCTCTTCTTGTTTTATTTTATTATTTTTAGCCTGATTTTTAATTAAGACTGACAATTGGTTGTTCGCCTTGTTTCTCCCCAAATGATAAGTGCGTTTAACTGTTTTCTTCTTCACTTCACGACGTTTCGTAGATTTTCTACGACCACCGCTATGTACTTGTGAAGCACTACTCTGACTGTCGTGATGAAATCTTTTCGTACTTTTCATCGTCTGGTATTTTCGGAACGTTGGTAATCTGCCACCTTTTAAGTTACCATAAAGGGGTGCGGGAAAAGAGCGATTCGGATTATTAAGTTGATACCCACCACCTCCACCTTCATTGGCTCCATGGGTAGAAGTATTTACTACGATTACGTTATCTGCTCTTTCTTTATCTTTATTACTTTCGTTGGGTAGAACAGGATCCGTATGAGGCGGAGCAAGTACAGCAGGAGAAACCACAGCATGGACAGGAGTAACAACAGCAGGAGAAACCACAGCATGGACAGGAGTAACAACAGCAGGAGAAACCACAGCATGGACAGGAGTAACAACAGCAGGGACGACGGCAGGGACGACGGCAGGGGTAATCATTGCTGGGACAGCGCGAGTAACCACAGCAGGAACCACGGCAGGAGCAACCGTAGGAGCAACCGTAGGAGCTACAAGTGGAGCATGATTATTTAAGGAAGATTGAGAATTACCACCAATTGACATAATTCGTCCTTGTCCTAGATTTCGTTTTTGTTTTTGTTTCGCTTTTTTCTCCCTATGCTGCTTCCTTACCATGTCCAGGTACTTCAATGCGTTATTAAATCCTGATTCAAATGTTTCTTCGTTCACTTGACCATGTTTCTTCTTGGTTTGCTGTGAAGAAGTTAGGGTCCTTCCATCCTTTGTGTTTAACACTATATTTAGTGCACTATTTCTCTTCCTTTCTTCTTCTCGTTTTTCTTTTATTCTATTCAACAGTTCTCTCTTAGTTGACGTTAACTTAAATGTTTTCGGTGCTGTTGAAGGATTTTTTACCTTTAAACTTTTCTTGTTCCCTCGTCTTTTGTAAGGATTTATTAAATCATGACCTATGTTTATAGTCTTCTTTACATCATTATTATTATTATTATTTTTATCACTCATATTATAAGATTTATTATTCGTGTAAGTATACCTCGGTGATGATGGCGATGTAATAATGTAAAATACTAGTATCCTTATAAATCTTCATATTAATATCTAAGAATATAAAATTACGTATAAAGTTTACACATACATAGAATTATGTATTGCCTTTGACAAACTCGTTTTCTCAGATCTAGTCAACACATTATCGCTTCTTATGAAATTTTTGAAACCTTCATTAATATCGTTTTCCGTTATTATAGTCTTTCTATTATTAGGTAAACAAAAGACCCGTTTACTGTGAGCTATTTTCACTTTTGATAACAGAGTTTCCATATCTCGTCCATAATATTTGAAACTCTCCTGGTTGTGGTGGAACCAAGTATCGTCTATCTCATGGTCAAGACTCCATCCTATCTCTCTTACCTTCATATGGAATATTTTTAATAATTCATCAGCGCTGTATTCAATTATATTATACTGCCATGGGAACCTAGATTCTAGCCCATCGTTCACTTTGAAGAAGCACTCCTTTATTTCCTCTTTATAGCCAGCGACAATGCACATTAATTCTCCTTTATGATCGCTCAATGCCTCACATAATGTATCAATGCATTCTTTCGAAAAGGAATCTTTATTTTCAGCATTTCCTAAAGAGTATACCTCGTCTATAAAAAGTACACCACCAATACACTCCTTTATGATATCTTTAGTTTTTATTGCCGTCTGTCCTAGATAGCCTGCAATCAGATCATCTCTTGTTACTTTTTTGAATACCTTATTCTTAAGGACACCAATTCTGCTGAATATATTTCCAATTATTTTTGCTATTTCTGTTTTTCCTGTCCCTGGTGGACCATAAATAACGGTGTGCATGAAATCGCCTGATGCTCTACTACTGGAAGATACGTGTAACTCTTGAACATAGTATATAACTTGGTCAACTAAATTTGACTTAATATCATTTAAACCGATCATGTTCTTCATTTGTTCTAGTGGTTCTTTAATATCATGTAACGCCTTCATGTTGATATTGTATATAATATCGTCGCTAAGAGGATACTTTACGCATAAATCAATCAAATCACTTATAGTATTTACTTCTTGTTGGATATTTACTAATTGCTTTTGTTTGACAGGAGAAGCAGTAGATTTGTTAATATTATCTGAATCTGTAATTGTAGAATCTACCTGTTTCCACCACTTTACCCCAAACCGTTTACTTTTATAAAAAACGCGACAATTTCTAGTAGATTTCTGCACAGAATAACCAGTGTAATATGGTGAAGAGAAACTATCAGAGTATAATCGGTTGGTACTTTCAAGTACGTTTACTAAAACTTTTGTAGTGTTCCTATCTTCATTATTGCTATTCCTAAGTTTACTTGATGTCATATTCAATTAGCTCGTTTATTTAACTTTATTCTTATAATTTTATATTCATTTCATTCCACAAATAATATTATATAATATTTCATTAATCTCTTATATTAAAATTGATATCCGTTATTGCCGTTAGTGAAAGTACTACAAATACAGAGACATTCATAAATATTAACTAGCCAACTCTATATTTTCCGATTTTCTGAAAATGCCGGCTACTAGTAGCAAAAAGAAGAAAATGAAAAAAGAAGAAAAGGAAGACACCGACACCGATATAAATGCAGATAACGATCAACCAACTTTCCCAACTTTTATCAATAATAAAGATAACGATGTATTGGCAGAAAAAGAGGAAGACATGCGTTTAAGAGAAGATGATAAGATTAACTCATATCCTTGGGATATTTTGGGGTCATACTTCAAAGATCAGCACTTACGTCAACTTGTTCGTCATCAGATAGAGTCATACAATAACTTTGTTAATTACCAAATACAAAAAACCATAAATATGTTCAATCCAGTCAAGATAGTAAGTGACCAAGATTACGTCAAAGATTTTGATCAATACAACTTAGAGGTTCAGATTAATTTCGAGAACTTTCAACTACAGAGACCACAAATACACGAGAACAATGGCGCGTCGAAACTGATGTTTCCTCAGGAAGCAAGACTTAGAAATTTCACATACGCCTCCATGATGACAGTGGATATGAATATACAGTATATAACGAAGAGCGGGAAGAATATGGAACAAGTGCAAACCCATTTTAACAAAATACCGAACATCCATATAGGAAAACTGCCAATAATGTTAAAATCTTCTATTTGTGTTCTAAACCAATACCAACATATAAACCACGACGTAAGCGGAGAATGTCAATTTGACGCAGGAGGGTACTTCATTATTAATGGAAGCGAAAAGACTGTTCTAGGACAAGAAAGAGCCGCAGAGAACCGTATTTACTGCTTCGATGTGTCCAAAAACAATACGAAATGGTCTTGGTTGGCGGAAATCAAATCAGTTCCAGATTTTAAGTGCATTAGCCCAAAACAAATCAATATCATGATCACCACAAAAAACAGTGGATTCGGGCATTCCATATATATTCAAATTCCTCGCATGAAACAGCCTGTCCCCTTGTTCGTGGTTTTTAGAGCCCTTGGTATAATTTCTGACAAAGATATTTGCACCAGAATAGTTCTTGATATGGAGAATGATAAATATTCTGATATTCTCCACAGCCTACAAGGATCTATTGTGGATTCGAACGATGTAATAACTCAAGAAGATTCTATAAAGTATTTAATGCAGCATGTTATGTACACCCCTTTCGGTATGGATAAAGAGTCTGGCATAAAAAAGAAACGAGACTTTACTATGAGTATACTTAATGACGATTTATTCCCTCATTGTCACAATCAGGTTCAGAAAATACATTTTCTAGGGCTCATGACGTCTAAACTTATTAAGTGCAGCTTAAATTGGACTACTGGTGCTGATAGAGATTCGTATGTAAACAAAAGAATCGACATGACTGGTACGTTATTGAACAATTTATTTCGTAATTATTTCAATAAGCTAGTCAAGGACATGCAGAAACAAATAGTTCGGGAAATAAATAACGGTTCTTGGAAATCTACTAATGACTACATAAACATTATTAATAACACCAATATCTACAAGATAATAAAATCCACAACTATAGAGAATGGTTTGAAACGAGCATTGTCTACAGGAGATTTTGGTATAAAAAATGTCAATAGCAATAAAGTTGGAGTTGCTCAAGTATTGAACCGACTTACATACATATCAAGTTTGAGTCATTTGAGGAGAATAAACACACCGATAGATAAAAGTGGAAAATTAGTTCCTCCACGAAAACTACACAATAGCTCGTGGGGGTTCTTGTGTCCTGCTGAAACACCAGAAGGAGCAAGTGTAGGAGTTGTGAAGAACCTGAGTTACATGACGCATATGACAGTTCCCACTTACAGCGCTCCTATATACGAGTACATAAAAAATGACATTGTTCCTATCGAAGAACCCAGTTTACTGGATACCGAGAAAGATACAGGAATAAAGGTAATGATCAATGGAGCATGGGTAGGCATGGCTATAAGGGCATTTGATCTTTATAAAGAATTAAAATTCAAGAAACTCAACGGTATCATCAATATTTATACCTCAATTATTTTCGACATAAAATTGAGAGAAATTCGAATTTGCACAGATGCCGGGAGATTGACTCGACCTTTGTACATTGTCCAAGATAATAAATTACGTCTAACCGGGGACATTGCAAAAAAAGTGAAACGAGAAGAGCTCAACTGGAATGACTTGCTTACTTGTGCAAATGTGGAACATACGGTTATTGAATATTTAGATCCGGAGGAACAAGGCTTCAATATGCTCGCGATGAACACAGGTAGATTGACTGAACAGGTAAACCACAAAATAAAATATCAATACACACATTGCGAGATTCACCCTAGCACCATATTTGGTATATTAGCATCTTGTATTCCGTTTCCTGATAATAACCAGAGTCCAAGAAATACATACCAATCTGCCATGGGAAAACAAGCAATGGGTATGTACGTAACTAATTATGATACACGCATGGATAAGACCGCCTACGTGCTAACTTATCCAGCTAGACCGCTTGTCGATACTCGACTAATGGGAATGGTACAGTTAGACAAAATTCCTGCTGGATCGCCTGTGATTGTTGCAATCATGACCCATACGGGTTACAATCAAGAGGACAGTCTCCTTTTTAACCAAGGAGCAGTAGATAGAGGTCTGTTCCAAGCAACCATTTATCATACAGAGAAAGACGAGGACAAGAAAATAAATGGAGACGAAGAAATAAGATGCAAACCTGACCCAAATAAAACAAAAGGTATGAAGTATGGTAATTACGACAAAATAAACGATAAAGGAGTAATTGATGAAAACACTTTACTTAACAATAATGACGTTATCATAGCAAAAATGGTTCCTATAAAAGAAAACCGCAACGATCACACAAAAGTGATAAAGTATGATGACATGAGTCGCACCTATAGAACCGTGGAGAAATCATATATCGATAAGAATTACATTGACCGAAATGGAGATGGGTATAAGTTCTGTAAAGTTAGAATACGAGCCTTTAGAAAACCTACTATAGGAGATAAGTTCAGCAGTAGACACGGTCAGAAAGGGACAATTGGGAATATAATTGCCGAGGAAGACATGCCATTTACCGCAGATGGAGTGAAACCGGATATTATAATCAATCCTCACGCTATCCCATCTAGAATGACTATAGGTCAACTTAAGGAAACATTATTAGGGAAAGTGCTTGTTCAATTGGGTTTATTTGGCGACGGAACTGCATTTGGAAATAAAGAGATGTCTGTGGAGAACATTAGCAAAGAACTGGTGAAATTAGGATACGAAAGCTACGGTAATGAACTCATGTACGACGGACATAATGGACGACAAATGGAATCCAGTATATTTATTGGTCCCGTGTTTTACCAAAGACTCAAGCATATGGTAAATGATAAACAGCACAGCAGATCGATAGGTCCCATGGTAAATTTGACACGACAGCCAGCAGAAGGAAGAAGTCGTGACGGTGGTTTGCGATTTGGAGAAATGGAAAGAGATTGTATGTGTTCACACGGCGCCTCCAGGTTTACCAAGGGTCGTGTATATGATGCATCTGATAAATACCAGGTTTATGTTTGTAAAAAGTGCGGATCCATTGCATCGTACAATAATGCATACAACATTCACCTTTGTAGAATGTGCGACAACCGGGTGGATTTCAGTTATGTCGAAATTCCATATTCATGCAAGCTACTATTCCATGAACTCATGACAATGAATATTGCTCCAAGAATAATTACGTAAAGCATGGACAAATACAAATATTAATTCAATACGTTAGGTAGACAATCAATTTAGTAAGAAAATAAATATAACATACTATTATATAGTTAAAAGTAATATAACAGCCATAATTTTTCTGTATATTATGTCCACACCATCCAGTAATCCAAGTAGCTTAGGAGGAGGTGCCCCTGGAATTGCCCCACCTCTAGGTATTCTAACAGTAGGAGGCAGTGAACGTAGCACAACACGTAAAGTACTTCGATCAGCTTGGGGAAATCCTATGTCTTTCACTACGGGATCTCGATCTCCATTCTATAAAGCTAACAATACAGGAAACAAAAGATATGTTAATGATAGTTCTCTCGTAACAAAATTTAATAAGCACCAAGCAATTAACCGCAACTACAATGATCCCAAACTATAAATAATTATTTTACCGTAGACTTTTCATAATCTCTCTCTCTCATACTTTCCTCTCGTATCATATAATTGTCTCGGTAATCATCCGCTTACCATAATATAGGATTACGAGAAGTAAACCGAATAATTTGCGTTTAGCATTGTGATTTCTCTTAACCAAACCACTGAAAATATATAATATACGCATTTTATATAAAATATACATTATCTATCACTTCTTCGTTATATATAAAATGAACAAATACTTCGTCGAATTTTTAGGAACACTTTTCTTCCTTTACGTCATCCTTGCTACAGGAAACGCACTAGCCATTGGTGCTGCTCTTACTATTGCTATCCTTCTAGGAGGTAATATTTCTGGAGGGAACTACAACCCTGCCGTCTCTATCATGATGGTTGCTGCAGGTAAGTTATCCAAGAAAGACTTATTGCCTTATATCTTATCTCAAGTTGCCGGAGGTCTTTGCGCTCTAGAGTTATACAAGCGTGTTAAGCTATAAATTTAGAGTAAGAATATTATCTAAGCTAATTTGATAAATAATAATTCTCATTTTTATTATTTATTATTTATTATTTATTATTTATTATTTATTATTTATTCTTTTATTCTCGTTTAATAGAATTAATGGAGTAGTGGGAAAACGCGTTACATGTATTACATATATACAGTTCATACCTGTCTTTACGCTACTGTTATCTCCTTGCTTACAGTAGAATGCACAATGTAACATTTATCTTTAGGTAAGTTTGTATTATCCAGTAATTCGTAAGAATTATTCGAGTTATTGTAGTAATAAAAAGATAACGCGGAGTCAGAACTGTTTCCTCCATCTACAGAAGATCCTATGTAATTCCATCCTGTATTTAATTGAATCGTAGCGGAAGTAGTAGATTCACCATAAAACTTTTGGGTCAAACTCTCATCATCCTTCGTTATCACAAAATACCCTTTGCCAGCAGTAAACGTATAGAAGTAATCTGGACCTCTGTTTATTTCGGTGTAACTTTGTCCATCACATTCGTATATACGGTCAATACTGTCATACGTATCATCAAGATGTCCTTTTATTTTAGTGTCTATCGAAAATCCTATGGGGTTTATACCAGCATTTACAGAGTACTCTATCTCTTGTGGGACAGAAGATTTATACACCTCTACGTGGATAATGACAGATCCTGCACTTAAAGTAACAATAATTGACGATATATCTCTTTGATAAAAAGATGCGTAAGACTGCTTCAGTTTTGTAACCAAATTGTCTTGCTGCACCGTTGTCAAGTCTTCTAACTGTATACCTTCAAGTTTAATCTCTACTTCGAAGTCTACATCAAAATCATTAGGATCTGTAGTATTTCCTGTAAATGAGTACGAATCGCCAACAGAAATAGATGATGCAACTATATTTTTTATTGTGTCACTTTCTGCAAAGGAAAGGAACAACTCCCATGTCAAGGTGTAAGGTTCCTCCGTACCTCGGCTAACGAAAATAGTATCTTCATTTGGAGAAGTCCCATCCGATAATACCTCTACGTTTGAAAGAGTGGATGAACTATTTATGTCGCTCCAGGTACTATCGATTCTACTGTTTGTGTCCACTATATGTTCTGTGTCAGAAGAATAAGCTCCTACGAAACCTTCGTCATCTATAGTATTATCAACTAGCACGTCCCCAACAACGTATACACGCTTTATATTGGCAAAGGTATCAAACGTACTTGCGTCCATATCTATGAAAGTATTGGTATTGTCGGTAGAACGAGTGAATTTTGCGTACGCACCGAACACTGCTCCACTTCTGCTACCTCTAACATCTCCAACTACGTAACTGTTCACGACTGCGTTATCTTGTCCGTGTCCACCAAAGATACCACCGCTTCTTTCTCCAGTAAAACCTGATTTAGTTATTACATAGGAGTTTTCCACTAAGCTAGCTTTGGGATCTCCGCCCAATATACCTCCACTATATTTCCCCTCCACTGAATTGCATTTCACGTAACAATTATCAATGTGCAGATAAAAACTTCGCTTTCCCCCAATACCTCCTGCGCCATTTGATAAGCCTCCTAGTCCTATATTTCCTCCTTCTGCATCCTCTATGTCAACGACTTCTACCGTGCAATTTGAAACGTCCGTGTATTTGCTATAGGCACCCAATATTCCTCCGGAATTGTTGTGCATGTTACGACACTTTGTCGTGCAATCTATAAATGTAGACCGTGTAATTATTTCTGTATCCTCGTCGATAGATTCGATGTTTTGGTCTATCCCTCTGCCTCCTAAGCCTCCCGAATCATCATAAAGATCCTGTCCTATAAAATGGCAATTCTCTACGACTACACCTTGGTTCGACATGGCTACAACTCCTCCACTAGAATCACGTAAAGTTTCTGCGGAGGTAGTGCATCCAAATACTCTAGCTTTAAAATTATATAACCCTAAGATTCCACTTGCTCTTTTATTTCCTCTGCTCGCCGAAGGTCCGAAATCTTCATCACCACCACCTATAAGACTCACGTTGCAAGTGCAGTCATTAATGATGTTGTCAGATCCCCATGTACCGCATATACCGGAACTGTCTGATAGAATCAAACCGGAAGGATACACTGTGCCATCATTTGTAGTGTATGATGTACCTTGAAAAACACACCTGCTTATAGTGGTTAATTTCGTATAGGATCCAGCTATTCCACTACAATAATGTCCCAATATGTTACCTTTGAAAGTGCAACGATTAATTGTGTTGTTATTACCATTAGATCCAGCAATCCCTGAAGCATTACGAGAATTGTGGGAACTTGTAAATGAGTTAGGCTGTAACGTAAACTGTACCTCTTCTGAGTTCGGTCCAAAATTACCCGCGTCAATTTGCAAGATATCTCCCATTCTATAACCAAAGCCGGAAGCATACATGGCTGTCGAAGGACTTGTAAGTATTTTATCATAGTCTACATGGATGTTCAGTTTCAGACCGCTTCCATTCCCGGTAACTGTTGTGATAGGAATACCTATATATTGACCAGATACAACGTTTTTGTTTGATAAGTCTATGTTTTCACCATCCTCATCAACTAGCGATTCAGAAATTTTTGTACCATCTTCTAATACTGTTCCTCTTAATATGTTGCACTCACTCACACAATCTTCGATGATACAGTTAGTAGCATAGTTACCTATAATCCCGGTTGCTCCTTGCGCTCCATCTATGTCCCCAACAAATTGGCAATGCCTCATTGTTATGGAGTTACAGTATTCTGTAATCATACCACTAGCTGTATATGCTTCAAACGTTGACGAGGATTGCCCATCGACTTTATGAAGGTGTACACCCAAAGTTCCGTAAACAACACAATTCGTAAATGATAAGTTACTTAGATAACTACCTCCAAACGCACCGCTTCTACTATTAATGTATGCGTTTTGTATCGTGCAATTTTCGAATTTGTTCTCAGTTCCATTTTTACCATATCGATTTCTACACATGTAACCACTACCATTTTCATTCGTATATTTACCTATTAGATTATCCGTTTTTACATCTATAATTAAATTCTTTACAGTTATATACGAGTATCCTTCATTATAGAATATTCCTTCACACAATTCTATGTTGTCCAATGTTATAGTTTTTCCATTCCCATCAAAAGTCACGTTATCAGAGACAAATTTAATGTAATAGTCGTTTGAATTTATAGTGTAATTATCTTGTAAAACGTAATCTTCTGATATTTCTATATTTTCTCCATCAAATAAAGATGTCATAATTTTATTATATCTTTATCTATTGTACGACAAACAAAACAATATATGATATACCAGTACATTATTTATTTTGATTTTTTCTATTATCAAACAATTTTCAATTTTCTCATTTTGTCACACACCATATGCATTGGTTATATGTGATTGCACAAGTATCACAAATTTCAGGAAATAAGAATAAGTATCCGAAAGAATTGGGAACGTGATCAGGATTACTGTATCCATGAACTTTTTTCATTTTGCACTTTTTACATTTTCCTCTGCATGGGGATACTATGTAGTTATCGTTATACTCTTCGTGGTGACGACTGCATATAATTGACATAACTCTATTACACTTGTTACCTTAAACCATATAAATATACTCGCAATATATTTATATCTAAACATGTCAATGTTAAATGAGTATTTTTCGTTATATCACAAATACACCAAAGAATACGGGGATAAAACTATACTCTTGTATCATGTAGGTGCTTTTTATGAGGTATACACGAAAGTAAATAAAGAAACTAAAGAAGTGACGGATGAGAATGTACTATTATATAAACAATGTGCTAATTTGAACTTAGCATATAAAACAGACGATACGCTTTTGCTTGGATTTCGAGATTATATGCTGGATACATATCTCAATAAAATATTAAACGCTGAATTCACCGCTGTAGTCTATAAACAAGATAAAAACGAACCAAACACAACAAGAAGTTTACTGGCAGTCTATAGCCCAGGATCATACTTGAAGCCTGAGGACGTCAGCGGTGGTTCGACTTGTTCTGCTTCAAATAATTCTATGTGCATTTGGATTCATAACAATGGAAAGATGTTAATAATCGGTGTATCTACATTTGACGTCATATCCGGGACAAGTTATATTTTCGAAGCTGTAATTGAAGAGGAATTGACCACTAATAAAAAAATGATACGTTGTCATACTTCCTATGATGAATTGGAGAGATACATTTCCAGTCATAACCCTTCTGAGGTAGTGTTAGTATCTAATCTATCTGACGATGAGCTAAATTCTGTAGAAAGCTACATTAACCTACAGGGAAGAAAAATACACCGTAAGAAAGAGGGAGAAGATGACAGAGTGATAAACGCTGAGAAACAGATATATCAGAAAGAAGTTATCGAAGAATGTCTAGGAGGTGTCATTAGCGAGTCCATAATGAGTGACGCTAGTACACTACAATATTCATTTGGTATACAATGTTATGTCTTATTACTTTCATTTTTGAGCAGTCACTCACCTGAAATAATAACTAGTATAAGGGAACCTATATTTGAAAATAACAACAGCAGAATGGTTCTTGCCAATCATACTTTGAAGCAGCTGAATATAGTGGAAGATGGAAATTACACCGGGAAGTTATCATGTGTAAGTACATTTCTGAATAATTGTGTAACTTCCATGGGTAGGCGCCTTTTCAGGTATAATATATTAAATCCTCTTACAGATGCAGAAGAAATAGTAGATAGATATGATATGATTGACTTAATGAAGGATACTATCTTAGTCGAGGATACTAAGGATAAAGAAATGATATATAAAAAGGTGAGAGAAATAATCAAGAATGTAATGGATATAGACAGATTACATAGACAAATACAACTTGGTAGGGTAGTTCCGTCAATGTTTTACATGTTATCTCAGAACCTCCTTGAAATTAAAGAGGTAGTGACCTTTCTTATGAATATGGATGACAACAAATCTGCTAACATTCAAAATTATTTTGATAAATATTTGGCATGTACGATTCATTCTGTCTCACAAAATAAAAGATTGGTGGACTCGGAAATATATCAATTATCGAATATATACTCCATCTGTGGTAGATTGTATCAAATGATAGATGACGCTCTTATATTGGAAGACTGTAAACTTTTAAATACTATGGACGGTGAAAAGAATGTATTTAAAGCAGGTGTTAACAAAGCTATAGATAGCACTGTATTATACTTAAATGAGAGTTGGGACAATTTCAATGCAATACAAATGTTTTATAACATGCTATTGCATTCGAAAGAGAAAAAATCCAGTACCAAAACATCCTCCCGCAAAGCGGCAAGTGATCCGGTTGATGTTCCATGCTACGTTAAAATTCATGAAACAGAGAAAGGAGGAATCATGTTGCAATGCACAAAACGACGTGGAAAATTGCTGGAAGAAGCAATTAATAAATATCCGAAAGAAAACAATATTATCATCGTAAGTCGAAGAGACGGATCGTCCATAAAACTTCCTAAGGATATAAAGTTAACATCTGCATCAGCATCTTCTAGTTCATCCACGTATAATATAGGAAACGAATTGCTAAACCAAGTATGTCATGATATCGTAGGAAATAAAGGTGATTTGAAGAATTTGATTATTAGTGAATACGCAGGTTATTTAAATTCTTATAAAACAAAACTAGTCAGAGATGACATAAATCTGGTATCTGCATTTGTTGCGAATGTTGACTTTATGCAAAACGGGGCTTACGTAGCAACAAAATATGGTTACAATCGACCACAAATAGATATGGAGGAGATAGATTCCAGTACAAAGTCATATGTTTCATTCGAAGAAATTAGACATCCTCTAATAGAACACTTGAATGGTGAAGAGCTTTACGTGACTAATGATATTGGTTTAGGAGTAAATAAGAAAGAAAGCATAAAAAGCGACCTAATGTTACTGTATGGAACTAATGCTGTCGGTAAAACAAGTATTATTCGTGCCATTGGCATTTCATTGATAATGGCTCAGTCGGGATTGTTCGTACCGTGCAGCAAAATGGTGTACTTGCCATATACTAAATTATTCACAAGAATTATTGGAAACGATAATTTATTCAAAGGTTTATCAACGTTTGCTGTGGAGATGTCAGAATTGCGTGTAATATTGTCGCAAACGAATAGTAGAAGCATGGTACTGGGAGATGAATTATGTTCAGGAACAGAGCATGAATCAGCTGTGAGTATATTTGTGTCAGGAATAAAAGAATTACACGATAAGAACGTGACAGCTATTTTTGCCACCCACTTGCATGAAATAGTGGATTATGAGGAGATTACCGAATTGAAAAGGTTATCTATGAAGCACTTGACTGTACGATATGATCCGTCACGTGATGCACTTATATATGATCGTAAATTGAAGGAAGGATCAGGGGAGAGTATGTACGGCTTAGAGGTATGTAAATCACTGAATTTACCTGATCAATTCCTTCAAAGAGCTTTCGAAATAAGAGAAAAATATGATAATAAAAAAGTTACTAATGTGAATAAAATAAATACAGTATTGGATGCAAGTACGTCGAAATACAATGCAAAGAAGATAGTATCGATATGTGAAATATGTAAGGAAAATAAAGGGACAGAGGTGCATCATTTAATACATCAAGTAGAGGCGAATACAGAAGGTCTAGTTAAGGATGGAAAGTACCATAAAAATCATCCCGCAAATCTGGTTACTATTTGTGAAGAATGTCATAAAAAGATGCATGGTCCTGATAATGCAAAGAAAGATATGAAAAAGCAGAAAATAGTATCTAAAACGAAAAGGATCAAAAAGAGTGTCGTTATTACAAGTATTCTTTAATAATTGAAGTATTGCATATAAAAAATATAATATGCAATATTTATAAGAATAAGAATATCTGAATATCTGATAATTTTGAGTTTGTAATCTTCTCGTTTCATACATACTAAGATGACAAATATTCCATCTATACTTTTAGTAGTAATAATCATGTTAGGAACTATGGTTTTCTTTTCCATGAAAAATATTGATTTGAATCCCTCCACACGTACTAGCGGGAAGAACAAAACAGTAGAATTAGAAGCATTTGACAATAAATCAAAAGAAAAGGACGAAAAGGACGACGCGACGGTTGAACCCGCAGATCATTTCTGCGAAGAGATGAAAGGTAGATCTCACGAATTAGAGACACACTGTAATAGTTTTACGGAACAATCTTGTAAGTTCTCTTCGTGTTGTGTGTACGCATCTATAGAGGGATCCGAAAAGTGCATGGCTGGTGGTGCAGATGGTCCTACATTTGGACGTAACGATGACGGAACTAAAAAGAATATTGATTACTACTACTACAATCGAAAATGCTATGGAGACAAATGCGAATAAATTAAAATTGAAAATTGATTAATCACCCAGGTGTTTCTCTACATTGTATAAATATAAAGAAATACTGATAATATATATCATATCATATATATACATCTCCTCTTCACTATTTATAAAAGATTGGTTGATAGACTTTTAATTGAGAAATGATTATTCCTGTAAAATGTTTTACGTGTGGTAAAGTTCTTGCTGATAAACATGAATGGTACATGACACAAGTAAGAGAACATAAAATTAAAGAAGGTGAAAGTGGTTGCAATATAAATTCTACAAATACTGTATCTTATTTAGATATTCATAAAGTAGAAAAGACAATAGAAGGCAAAGTAATGGACCAATTATGTTTGACAAAGATGTGTTGTCGCAGACACATGTTAACTCATGTAAACATAGAATAGTTTTGAGTTTTGTATTGGAATATTGGTACTATTAAATATAAATAAATAATTAATTAATTATTAATCATTAACTCATTACATACGAACAGTTTCGAAATATTAAATCTTATTTAATCTTTTTTTAATATGTAAATGTATAGAATAAAATGAGATCTAAGTCTAAGTCTAATTATACAATGACAAATCACCATAAGAAGAATAAAAAGAGTAGCACAAGCCTGAGCAAAACAAAAAGTAATTCAATAAGCAAGACAACTCGCCGCCGAGTGCGCAAAACGAGAGTGTCCAAAAAAAGAAGGACGAAGAGAAAACGTTCGCGTAAACAATTAGGGGGAGCATGGGGGATAACAAACGCTATTCGAGGACTTCAGTATAATTTAGTAACGTTAGGTAATAACTTCTCTGGTCAACCAACTCCTAGTTCTGCAAATCCTTATCCTACGCAGCAGCAGTACGCGAAGTAAATATTATATTAAAAAGGTTATGGGAAGGATCGTGCGTAGCGTTGCTTGTCTTGTCTTAGTCTCTATTGTTATCTTCTTTATTTATATTTTATGATGGAGAGGAGGTTGTCTTATGTTTCCCAAAAATCGACCTCGCCATCACAGATATTATAAATATTGGGAAAATAATCAGTCCACATACTGCCTCGCAAGACATATTCTTGAATAATTTTACGTTTAGTAAGTAAAGGAGGTAAAGTAAGCGTAAGCTATGTATACAATTCTATAGTATCTCGTAAATCTAGTATATCATATGAGCAAATGATATATTCAATTTTTAGAACATTTAAAATAAATTTCTTTTATTGGGTTACATTATAAAAGAAATTTATTTTAATTTTAATCTTCGATCTCTCCAATTAAAAATGAAGTTAGCAAAGTTCTGTACCCCAGCAAAAATATACCTAGCGCTAAGCGTGTTATCCTTGATTGCGTTGATCCTCGGAAACGCAAAGAAACCTAATGAAATGACTTTAGGTGATTATTCCTGCGAAATGAGCGAGAGTCACAAAATGATTATCTATATCTTGAAGGTTGTGTACATTTTGTTTGTGGCTGTCATTTTGGATTCTCTGTGCAAAAACGGTTACGAGATGTTATCCTATGGTTTAGTGTTTTTCCCTGTTGTTGCTTGGTTTGCTGGATTACTTCTCCTTATTATATTGAAGGGGATGAACCTATTGTCGAAAATTTTTTAAACAATAAAAAGTTATCGCACGTATTATCTAAGATCTAAGTATTATCTGTATCTTAGAATATTGTTATAATATTATATAAGGATTGTCATATAATATTACTACTATAAATTTTATATATTAAGTGTAGATATTTTGTTAACAGTTTATTTAACATATGTCTCAATCCAAAACTAACCCTACTATAGACATAGGTAGATGTACAGATAGTTTTAAAAATGTAACATGGAACGTCATACAAAAATATTTTCAGGATAATCCCCAAGTACTCGTGCAACACCATACGGATTCTTATAATGCATTCGTAGACAGAGGAATGAAGAATATTATAGATAACAGTCCATTTAATAGGTTCGAATTATCACCTAAGACAGGAGGTGACAAGGAGGATATAATGATAATGACTATAACTTTTGGTGAGGACAAGACGGAAGGAGAGAGTGTGTCCAAAGGTATACAGTTTAGACAACCTTTAATTAATTCTAGCGCCGCTGTCGTCTCAAAGGACAATGAAAACTCAGATAGGTACCTATACCCAAACGAATGTAGATTATTGAACAAAACATATGAAATGGAAGTTAAAATGAGAGTATCGATAAAATTGGAAAATAAAAAAGATGCTGAGGAAGCAGCTGCCGATGGAAATGTTAATGATAAAGCTAAAACTAAAGATTTTTTAGTACCTTTATGTTCCATTCCTATTATGGTTCAATCTAATAAATGCATCCTGTCAGGAATGACAAAATTAGAGAGATATAACATGGGAGAATGCAGAAACGACTACGGAGGTTATTTTATCATCAATGGCAAAGAAAAAACTTTAGTAAGCCAAGAAGAATTCGGAAACAATATGTTACGCGTGTACAAGGACAAAACAAAGCTAAGTCCTTATTCCTACCTAGCTGACATTAGAACCGCCGGAGAAGATACCGCAATGCTACCTCGAAGACTCTCTGTTAGATTAGTAGCTCCAGACGCCAAGTTTACCAACAACAACATAGTAGTAGATGTCCCTAATTTGCATAGACCTATACCACTGTTTATACTTTTTCGAGCTCTAGGTATTGAATCCGATAAGGACATTATAGAAATGTGCTTACTTGACATGGAAAAGAACAGTGACATGATAGAATTATTTCGACCCTCAATCCAAGATACTACTATAATATGCACTAGGCACACTAGAGGGAGGGTTCCACAGGCTAGGTGTAGCAAGTGTAAAGAGCAGAATAGTACTGAAGACAATGAGAAGAAATACTCTTACGTATTAACACAATGCGAAGCTATATCGTATATGGCACAATTTATTAAGAATAGGAAAGAGTTTAACGTAATAGAGTGTTTAAATGAATACTTTCTACCTAACATAGGTGGAAACAATTACATTGAGAAGGCAATGTTTCTTGGGTATATGGTATACAATTTGCTCTCAGTATCAACTGGGTTACAGAATGAAACAGACAGAGATAGCTACAAATTCAAGAGAATCAAAACATCAGGATCACTTCTGTACGGACTATTTACAGAATATTTCAAGGTATACAGTTTGAAAGTAAAGGCTGATCTTGATAAATTTATGAGAGAACCTGGATCAACAGATGAAAAAATGAAACAGGTTGAATCTCCCCGATACTTCCCGACGAAGAACGAAATGAACACAGGCATAAAAAAAGCATTCAAAGGTCGTTGGGGAGCAACAAGTTATACCCGAGAAGGAAAAGAAGGAGTAATTCAAGATGTTAAACGTCTATCATATAACAGCTTTATGTCGCATATGAGAAAGGTGGTTACTCCAATGGACGATTCCACCAAAATAGTTAAACCACATTTACTACATAATTCGCAGTACGGTCTTATAGATCCCCTCGACACACCGGATGGATCTAAGATAGGGTTACATAAGTATTTGGCGTTAGGAGCTCATATTACTGAGTCTTTTACAAAAGAAAACAATCAATATTTCGTAGACAAAATTTTAGTTGAATCCTTGCGGATGGTACCTATAAAATATTTACTACCATCAAAAGTAAGAAATAACACGAAGGTATTTTTGAATGGGTCATGGATAGGAATCTTTAATAATTCTGACAAATATAGGCAACCGAACCAAATTATGGATATTCTTCACAAAATGAGATTATCTGGAACGTTTTCTCCATATGTCAGTATTAGTTGGAACATACAAAATAATCAGATAATCATTTTTACGGATGCTGGTAGACTCACTCGACCGGTTTTCACTGTCCTCGGAAACAAAGAAAACACAGTTGGTTATGAAGAACAAAGAGAAAAAATAATGGATAATACTTTCACATGGAACGAGATGTTATATGGCGCTGACAGTAGAGACAGTCCAGTACCGAAGGAAAATGGAGAAATAAACGATAATATATATGGTGGAATTTATGAGAAAATAAGCAAAGGGGATAGCATCAGTATTGGATCTATAGCGTACTTAGACACGACAGAAGAAGAGACTGCAATGATAGCGAACTATGAGGAACAACTAAAAACTAAAAAGAAATACACTCATCTCGAGATACATCCCTCTCTAATTCTCGGATATATGGGAAATCAAATAGTTTTTCCCGAAAACAACCAATTGCCGCGTAATTTGTTTTCATGCGGACAGTCTCAGCAAGCTGTTTCCCTGTACAACACTAACTACTTTTCTAGAATGGACAAGATGGCAGTGCTTTTGAATTACGGTCAAGTACCATTAATAAAAAGCAGATACACACGATTAATGAATAACGAAGAGCACCCGTACGGTGAAAATGCAATAGTAGCTATCATGGTTTATGGTGGTTACAATGTAGAAGATTCTATCTTATTCAATGAAGGAGCAGTAAAAAGAGGATTATTTCGTACCACCTATTTATCTATGTACGAGAGCAGCGAGTGCACGGAAAGGGAAACTACCGCCGACACTGTAACAACTTCTCAAAACGGTGAAAACGTAAGTATTGAGAATAACGAAGATGATGAAGGTAATGATCTTGGTAATGGAGATGAAACGGATGATGAGGACAACGATTCTCCTTATTCCAAACAATGCAATCTAGAAAATGGTAACAGAACGTTCACGAAAGGTGGAAATGACAAATTAGGTATATATGGAGTTATCGAAGTGAACACTGAAGTCAATGATGAAACACCATTGATAGGAACAGAAACTTGGATTACAGGAGAGGAAGATAAAAAGCACATAAGCTTTGTGAAACCCAAAAAGGGGCAACTCGGATACGTAGACAAGACGTACATATCCAATGCCACAAAAGGATCAAGAATAGCAAAAGTGACTATTCGAGAAGAACGCGTACCAGCTATAGGTGATAAGTTTTGTAGTAGATGTGGTCAGAAAGGTACGATAGGGCAAATTATCCCAGAGGAAGATATGCCTTTTACCTCTGACGGTATTAAACCCGATCTAATAATAAACCCTCACGCTTTACCATCTAGAATGACAATTGGACAAATGATTGAAAGTGTGATGGGTAAAGCATGTCTGCAATCAGGAGGCTACGGAGATTGTACCGCGTTTATAAATAAAGATACCTCTCCTTATAGCGATTTTGGAAATATGTTACCTAAATACGGATATCACTCACAAGGATCTGAAATACTGTACAACGGAATGACTGGTAAACAGCTGGAAGCTGACATCTACATAGGACCTACATATTATATGAGGTTAAAGCACATGGTAAAAGACAAAATAAATTATAGGGCGAAAGGGGAAAGAACGAATTTGACAAGACAAACAACCAAAGGTAGAGCGAATGACGGAGGATTGAGAATAGGAGAAATGGAAAGAGATGGAATGATTGGTTATGGTGCGTCCATGTTTATACAAGAGTCGATGCTTACAAGGGGAGACGAGTACTATATGGCAATATGTAACAACACGGGAAGTATAGCTATCTACAACCACGTTAAGAACATATATATTAGTCCTTTATGTGACGGACCGATAGAATTTGTCGATCCTCCGAAACCTAATTTTAATTCTAAGTACGTGTCAAATGATGATAAAGGAGTCGACATGCAAAGAATTAAGAAAGGACGAATTTATGGAAAATCATTCAGTATTATCAAAATACCATATGCATTTAAATTACTAATGCAAGAGCTACACACTATGAATGTGCAAATGAAAATAATTACTGAAGACAACATTGATCAATTAACAAACGTTTCTTTCTCTAAGAATAAATTGGAGAATTTTTTCTCTGGAAAAGGTGAAGCAATTCAGAGTCCGATCCCAGATGAAAGAGATAAAGATGTCGTTGTTGATAAAGAGATCACCGCTATTGTAGAGGACAAAGAGAACGACACCATATCTAATGAGACAAGCGTGCAACAATATCAGCCTCCATTTCTTCCTACAAGTCCTGATTATGCTCCACCCGGTTCTCCTGATTATCCGCCACCCGGTTCAGCTACTCCCGATTATGCTCCACCCGGTTCTCCTGATTATCCGCCACCCGGTTCAACTACTCCTGAATATGCGCCTGACTACTCAGGCAGTAGCAGCGGGGTAACAGTTATTCCGCCTCCACCTTCCTATGAAGATTCATCTGATTCTTCTTCAAATATTCCGAATGTAATCAAGGTAGACTCGAATGTTATATTAATGAAACCGGGAAATAGCAAGCATGAAGTAATCAGTACAAATTTAGCAGAAAAAGAAAAGGAATTGCAACTAGAACTTGATATATTGGACACAAAACAGAAGATAGCGGCAATAAACGATGATACAAATAGAACTAGATCAATTTCATCTATGGACAACGAAATATCAAAACAACCAAGAGAAAATAAACGTGACGATGGCATAGAACTCTTAATCGATACACCAGAAGATAATAAAAAAGAATTTGATGACGGTGAATATAGAAGCATCTCAAACAGTAATTCTGATAATTCAAGATACGACAAAAGAAAGGATGACAGCAATACTAGTTCTAGTGATTCCAACACGAAGCAAATAAGGATCTAACTTCACACATACGGGAAATAATGTGTACCTTACAACGACGCCTCGACCTGAATAAAAATTGATACAATATATTAGAAGATAGAGATATATTGTATAAAACTATATATCAAAGCATATTATTCATATTTTACGCTCAGTTTATTTATTTGTAAAGGTATACTGATTAATAAAAATGTCATCCCAGAAAGCACAAGATAGCCGAGATGTATTACTCAAATACAACGCACGAAATAACATTCTGCATTTACTCGAATCTCAAGGATTCGATGTTAGCGAGTATGTAAATTTTAGTATAAACGAAGTTAGTGCTTTAATATCTAAATCCCAGCTTGACATGCTACTAAGTAAAAATAGTAGAAAAGACACGAAAGCTTATGTTTGCTTTATGGAGTCTACAAAATCGTTGAACCATACAATAAGTGATCTCTACGATGACGATGAAGTACTTACCGACAAAGACATGCTTGTTGTAATATCAACATCCGAACTACCCGAAACTTTAAATAAAACAATTAATAATTCATATGAAAAAGGGGGTAAATTTATAGTAGCATTTTCTTTAGCGACTTTGCAGTACAATATATTGAATCACGCGGCTGTACCCTCACATACTATCTTATCTAGTGAAGAGCTGGAAAAGGTTATGAAAAAGTACAATATTTCAGACTATACACAGTTCCCTACAATATCTCGTTTCGATGCTGTAGCCAAAGCTATCGGCATGAGACCTAATGAAGTATGCAAGATAGTAAGATCAAGTAGTACTTCCATCGTATCTGATTACTATAGGCTTTGCACCAAATAAATAAAATATAATTAAAGAATTAAGAATAAATCATCTGCGAAATCGTATTTTACCTAACTTGACTCTTTCCCTTTCCCTTTCCCTGAACCTACTTTTTTTGTCATCTTATATTAATAGATATCAATAAATCATCAGCAATATTAAATACATAGAATGACAGATAAACTATTGAGAGAAATTGAAAGTATACAAACTAGTTTCAATTTAATTACCGATGGTTTCGTAGATAAATATATGAAATATCTTCAGACCAATAAAAAAACTGTTGTGGATACGATCTACGATAACATTCAAAAATTAGGATCGGATGCTTACATACTGGAGAATAATATCATAAACAAAAGTGAAATAAGCTATTTGAAATCAAACAAAATAGACGATCAAAACCGTGAATTAAAAATGGAAAACGAAGAACTGGAATCTAAGCTTGAGAAAATCACATCGAAAATAGACACTGCTGAAGAAAGTTACAACGAAGAGCTACAAAGCTATCGTGAGAGTTTCATAAACATTATTCTCTTTTTCATAATGTATGTTTTGGGAATGAAATTATTTTTGGGGTTAGGAATATCCAGAAGAAACGAATATATGTTTATGATTGTCTTCTTCCTATTTGCTATAGTGTTCCACGTTCGCTCAGTTTGGGTTTATGGTATTTTGGTAGTATTAATGATTTATTTTAGAAAGAGTTTATATAGTAGAGCTAAATCATCATTGACGTAAAAACTACCTGCTTTAATGAGAATGTCTTTTTTATCTAACATACCTACCTATGCACATCTAGTTACTTATAACAATAAGAACACTCCATATAGCATAGTCTCAGCCGAAGCTAAAAACGAATACTCTCTATTAGATTCGAAATCTAGTTATTTGCATGTTATATCATGGTCAATATTTGCAATGATGATTCTATGCATAATATACTCTACTTTGCAATATTAAAATCAAAATCAGGCAAAACGTCGTATAATATATATCTGTAATAAATATATCGATATATATTAATAAGTTGTCATACAGGAAGCTAGATACATTACTAATAATGGCGTCTTCTAATTTAGATGCGCAAAATACAAAATCGAAAATACAAAGGAAGTTGAAACAATACAATTCCATGCAACTAGAGTATAATCAAATGTTACAATCATCCGTTCAGTCTATGTCAAAACAACAGTCTCCTCCTTGGAAACAAGCTATCAAAACCAGCGATGTTATGTTTCTTAGCACCATAGGAGAATGGTTTTGGGGTACGAAAAGTAGTGGAGATGTTTTCGCTTGCAAGAAACCGTGTGACGGTGATTTGATACCCATCTCGAAACAGGCTTATACTGTTTCCACAGATGGTACAGATGTATATGTAGCTGGTAAAGATAATACTTTAGCAAAACGACCCGCTGATCCTAATGCTCCAGGAGACTGGACCAGTATACCAACCCCTAGTGATTTTGCTTACATTGTTTCCACGCCAGATACACCCGGAGCGGCGTTTAGTAACAAGTTATGGGGTGTTGACATGTCTAATAAATTGTACGTTTGCGACAAACCATGCAAAAAGGCTGATGATTGGAATGAGGTAAAATCCACCAACGTTCCGAGAATTACATGGATCAGCGTAGACAATGATTACATTTGGACTGTGTCATCTGACGGTGGTCCTGGGTCTGTGGGAACAGTTTACAAACAGAAGCTTTCCAGTGGCATAACCAGTGCGGATAAGTGGCAAAAGGTAGAGGACAATGGCGAAGGTACTAGTTTCACTAATGTAGATGCATCCAACTTAAAATACGTTACAGCTACATCAAACTTAGGTTTTGTATATCAATGTGAAAAACCTTGCGATGACGGAAAGTGGAAGAAGATAGATAGCAAACCTGACGATAAAGCAGCTTATATGGCAACAGGAATACCGGGTGATGATGAAATTTTTGCCGGTACCTTAATTGATGGTGTATGGAGTTATGACTCAAACACAGTATTTTCAACAGATTTCTCCTGGACAGATCAGAAAAATAAAAATGCAGGAGGTTCCGACATTGGCTCAAATAAAAATTGGGTTCTATTAGGAAGCGTGGATACTCTGGATGAATGCAAAGAAAAAGCGTCAACAAGTAAAGATACATACAGTAGTGTAGTGTATTTCACCCCTCAATATTCAGGTGACGAAGCTAAGACTAAATCTTGTTATGGAATGATTTACGGAGCTGACTCTAGTTCCCCTACTACCCCCATAGATATGGACAATGTAGTAACGACGATACCTCCCGACGGTGTGAGTAAAATCGGTGGAAAGAAGGCACAACAACTACTTCAAAATATGCAACAGGTTCAAGATGAGCTTGCAAAATTATTGGACAAACTTGGTAACGAAAATGTGACTTCTAAAATGACGGATCCGTCTTCTTCCAATATGGCAGCGTTAACTGAATCATTGAACAGGAATAAAGGATTAATTAACGATACATTACTTAAAAGCAATGATTTCGCAAAAGAAGAGATAGCAGGATTAAAAGAAAACACTAGCTTTTTGTCGTATATATCTTGGTTGATCTTGGGAATACTATGTATAATATTATGTATTCAATTAGTAAGAAACGATGCTTCTTCCGTACCAAAAGTAGTGTACGTATTGTTAGCCGTTTTCATTCTGTATAATATTAGAGCCTACTTCTTCGCGTTTGCAGATACAAGTAGTAATTTGTTAAGCTCTGTAGGAAACACGTTATCATCAGTATAAAGAAAAATAAACTTCTGTCATCAATAACCAAAACACATATAAAAATATAATAGTGGAATTATAATTTATGAGTTTGTGCCTTTAGTATACTCATAAATTTATTTTATATTAGTTGTCTTTTTATATAATGATATATTAAGTACTGTATACTGTTAAAGTATCAAATTATAATTTATTATGTCTTTGCCTCCCATAAAAGAATCACTTCTAGCAATTCAACAATCGAATCCACAATGTTCTTCTCTTAGTGTCGATACAGGATACACTGAGTTTCAGACACAATTACATAATGGTTGCGCGAATCCCACTCCCTCTGTAAATCAAAAATGTGAATGGGTTTTCTCATGTGATCCAGGTTCCACTACAAACAAGTCCTCCCATACAATGTATTGTGAGAATGCAATATTAGAGAATCCTAGTATATGTGATGCTGACTCTGATTTCAAACAGCAATGCACAACACAATGCGTAGAAGAAGCCGGAAAGAATAGGAAACCTGGACCACCACCCGGATCGCATCTACATCGCCATCAACAGCATCTTCCTCATCCTCATCCTCATCCTCATCACCATTCTTCTCATTCTTCGGTTAGCGATGATCCTTTAGTAAATAGTATAAAAAAATTGCAAAACAATGAGAAGCATCTATATGAACAACTAGACCGAAATTCTAGTTCTCAATCTCCTAGTTTGGAAAATCAAACTAACATCATTCGTCAAATAAATGAAAACGCGTCTATACGAAGTACTCTTTATAATCAATTCATAGACTCGGCAGCATCCGCAGGTGCAGGTGCAGATAACCTTAAAAAGAAGCATAAAGAGCTAGACATTACAAAGGCTTATCTTGATAACATGCGTAGCCGTCACGACGGACTTATTCGAATGGCAGAAATTAATACATATTATACTAAACAATATGACGCACAGGCAAATATAATGAAAAGTGTCGTGTATATTTGTTTGCCTATTTTGTTAGTATCAGTTTTGAGGCATTACGAATTAATTCCATTCAATATAGCAAGAATAATTTTTGCCATTACGGTGGTTTTAGGTCTAGTTGTTCTCATGTACAAGTTACAGGATATGGCAAGAAGAGATAACCGATACTACGACCAATACGATTTTCCGTTTGATGATAATGATGTGTACACTTCTTCTCCAGCTAATAGCTCGCAACCTACATTGAATAATATGGAAATGCAATGCATTGGACAAGAATGCTGTCCAGAAGGAAATACGCACAACGCGATCTGGAACGTGGACTTGGGTCAATGTGTGTATGTTCAAGGAGGGGCAGATATAGACGCCTCATAATCACCGTAAATTTAGAAATGTATCATCAATATAATATAATTATAATATAGTAAGCAATTGTAGTATCATATAATTCAAAATCTAAATAAATAATGTCCTCCTCTTCACAAGTGAACCCAACCTGTAACTACGCTGGCCTTTCAGATGAACTCAATATAGGAAAAATAAACGAAATGGCTAGTTCCACTTCTGCTCGCGCCAATAAAGCATTGGACGAATACCAAGAACAACTTGATGCTCATAACAAATTAGCAAAAAAGAAAATTTCGGATAGTTCTTACACCGAAGCAAAAAATAGAAGAATAGCTTCACAAAAATTACGCGAACTCGTTGACAAACAAAATGAACTGATGGCAAGGTTAACGACGGTTTATGACTCTTATGTCACACAAATAAAGGGAACTAAAAGCATACTGGAACTCAACCAACAACGATCCCTTCAGCACTCTAAACTGCAAGGCGAGGTGGAGAATAACATAGGAGATGTCACTACGTATGATAGAAAAGCACACTACGAATATAACCAAAATTCTAGTATAAGTACAATCAAGGACATTCTAGTTGATAATTATTGGATATTTATTGTTATGCTATTTTTAGCTGTGTACTATAAATACAGATTGAACAACAAAAAATATTTTGCTTATCTTGCGGTTCTAGCTTTAGCTCCGTTTATAATAAATTATGTATTGGTTGGAACAATTATTTATTTATATAATACATTTAAAAATGCATACTTCGATATGTAATTATTTATTATTTATACTATTCAACATTACAAGTATACTGTACGGGTATACTTGTAATTTATATTTATATTAATTATATGAATGTTAGGCAGTATGGGTTCTCTCATTTAATTCTTTGTAGAAATAGTCTAGAGCTGTATTTATTCGACTATTGAATACACAACTTTTTCGACCATGAGAATTCGGAGGCAGAGTACTTTCAAATTCTAAAATGGGATCATTCATTATTTCCAATTCTTTCCTAGTATATCCTAACTCTATTACACTTAGTAAAACTAAATTCGTATATTCCTCTGACATTTCCTTATTTATTTCAGAGGCTACAAAGGGTATTACTGCTTTTACCGCTGATAAAAATGAAGGACCGTAGGTCTCAAAAGCGTTGTAGCATAAGGTAGATAATAAGTTACCTGATTCTGATTTATTAGATTCGCGATGATTAATACTATCTTGTATAGGTATTTTATTTTCGGTAGAAACGTTGTTTGCTTCTATATCGAGAAATTCTTCTACGTCCTCTTTAAATGAATCGACGCTATATATCTGTTTAATATACGGTATCATTCTAATGTATTTTATATATTAGTGCATAACAAGACCTAGGCACTGTTACTATATTCAAATTGTATTAGTGTGTTGAAGATAGGATAGTGAATGTATCTTCTCTACAACTTCTCTTCTATTATTTCTATTATTGGATGATATACAGTATTGTGCTAGTTTGTATAGTTGTTATCAATTTTATATAAAGTGAAATATAAAGCAAAGACAGTGAAGCGTGAATAATAGTATGCAATAAAAAATACATTAACTATTCAAGGCAATGCGAATACATCATTAAGAAGTAAGTTCTATTAATTTAATTTATAATTTTTTATATTATTTATTGCTAACATTTACTTATTAATTTATCCATGATTTCTCCTACTATTTCATGGCACTTGTGAAACTTGGATTACATTCACCACCTTCCGTATCTCCAATGTCGTCCTCCTCTTCATCAATGTCCTCTTGTTCGCTATCATCATCCCCAACTTCAGAGGAAGAGATTGAAAGATTCTTCCATCCTCCGTTTTTACGAGGATAATATTTATTATCTATGAATTCGAATAGTTCCACACCTCGCGGTACATTGTTTCTAGAATAATGAAGTAGGTACCATGATTTAAACTCTTGAGTTACTTCTTCGTATGTCAGAAAGTTTCCCTTAAGTGGAATAATTTTATCTTCTGCAAATTGAGTAAAACAGTCCTGTGACTTTCTGTACTTACCGCTACTAGCCATGACATCGTCACACTTTTCTACCAAACCATTAGTGATATACGCTCTTTCTACCAGTATAGACATAAAGACAGGTGCCCATACTTTCAACTTTTCACTTAACGATTTATCAATTTCGTATTGGTGAGGTTTCCCTTTCTCGAACTCTTTCTTGGGACAAAATTTTGATTCGAATTTTACAACACAAATACGTCTCCATGTACCATCGTCATTACTACCAACATTGAGTAAATTGTTTGTCATTGCAACGAACTTGAATTGAGGAATAAACGTAATGCAATCCTTATAGAGCGCTCTGCCTTGTAGAGGATCACCCCCAGTAATTTCTTTCATTACACCCTCATTCAGTCGTTCTCCTTTAGAGGATTCTTGCATTACGGCTAATCGTGCACCCTTGAGTAGAACTATCTCTGATGATGTACTTCCCACAGAATTACGCTTTTGTGTGATAATAGAAATTGGAACGGTCTCTTTGTAAGTACCCAAACTATACTCTAGTAATTTGATAAGCATCGATTTTCCATTCCTTCCTACTCCATTGTATATATTGAAGGATTGATCCTTGTTTTCTCCTATTAACATGGAAGCGCAATGATCCCACATGTAGTCACGCCTTTCCTTTATAGGAAAGAGTTGGCTGAAGAATGTTTCAACATTGTTTATATGCTCGGCGTGTTTCTTTTTGTCTAATTTCACGTAATCAATACCGGTCGATTTAGAAATGTAGTCGTCAGGTTGACCATGTCGGAATGTTTTCGTGGAGAAGTCAATGACGCCATTCTCGAATCCGAGGAGTTTTGGATTGTCGTCAATTTTATTTAAAAAATCTTGATCGTAAAATAACTCTCTCGCTTCCCTCATAATATTGTCTTTTACTGCTCTTTTTCGAAGAGAATCACAAATATCTCCTATTTTACTACCTAGCGCATTATTAGCACTATGCTCTTTGGAATTAACATCTACAGTTCCACTGTTATTTAATTCTACTATTTTCAATTGTTTCGCTAAGTAAATATTATGTAACGATGTTGATATTTCAGAACGAAGCAAATTGCCTGATTCATCTTCCACCCATCTGTGATTCACGTACTTGTACCACAAATCCTTTTTAATGGATACGCACGCTGAGTGGTGTTTATATAATTGATGCATCACTTTGGCGAAGTCCCAATCCGTAGGGTGCTTTATTGATTCTGTAACGAAGTGGTCTACCGTGTTACTAAGTATACTATGATATTCCTGAGGATTCTCCGTTTTCGCCCAGTAGTGTATAGATCGTTTTGTTAGACCTTCCTCGTTGTTTTCGGAAAATCGATTCCACATATCGAACATATCTGGAATTTTGTCATAATCAAATTTATCTGACTTTGCACTGAAAGCAACCCACGTTATAAACATTTTATCATTCGTATTCTTTAGAGCCCAACCTACACGAATCCATTTATCATATGGATCGTAATAACTGCTAGGTAACGTCATAGTATACATATGAATTTCTTTTAATTCGAAATTATTGCTAGCATTTTTATCGCTTTCTAGCGCTGCCATAAAACGATCAACTACTTCTTGTAGGACTTCAGGACCATTTATGTCTTCTAATATATTTATGTCCTGAGTAGCAGTATTCATCATCTTCAGTTTTGATCGCGATTTTGTCAAGTTATTTGACTTGCTATTCTTTTTACTCTGAAGTGTGCGTTTCATACTTTCGTAGTCGGATATGATACTCTTATTCATGGAGAAAGAGGGATGATTCGTACATTGCACAGATAAATTTGTAAAATTTTTGGATAATTTAAATTTAGCAACCACGTTAGGCATACACTCCCATTCTACAGCATTTAAATCATAATCACCTATATCCTCCTCACTCGATTCGCCTTTCGTAAGTGTGTAATGCTGACGCAATAAATAACTTTCACATCCAGGCTTCCTTGATCCGTACATCTGCCAATTTGTATTAGCCTTGACTATTCCTTCGTCTATTACTTCGTCCCAACTATTAGTCAAAGGTAAGTCGCTCCAAATATCATTTAGCTTACTCATAATTTTGTCTCGTAGAATAACTTGCAACGCTCTGTCCATATTTATACCTATGATCATGTGAATACCGTCTTTAGTTACATGCTCTAACATATTCACATTCTCCTTTTCGAATACATATACTTCTACCGTCGTATCTGCAGGAATGTCAATCAACTTGGCTATTTCATCCATATACATTCCTACCATATCGTTTATATGTGTTATATCGTGCTGCTTATCTCTAATATTTATGTCATACCGAAAATCAAAATCTACGGCTACGGGTCCGCTTTCATTGTTTTGCTTCTCAGTAAGAAATTCCATACGTCCTTGTTTAAAAACATAATCATGATATAATGAATGAAACTTCTTCAGATCACTACCTTCTATTGTGTAAACACCACCAGAGATAGACAGGGATGAATCACCGATACGTGTGTGAGTGTGCTCCTGTCCCTTCTCGGAATAGTGACTCGCTAGGAATCGCTCGTATTCTGTCTTTCCCATTTATGATATATAGTAACTGGTTGAAATATGTTTATATTTATATTTTATGTACGCTATTTACTATATCCACCTCAACTATATGGATATACGCTATTTGGACGATAATAGACCTGGATAATATGAGGGGATATTATAATTTATATAGGTCATAATAATGCCTAAGGTGTAGAACCATCAATTTTTAACAACTCCGTTTACCGTAATAAATAGTATTTGAATTAATTATTTTATTACTTATTTGTTATTTGTCTGTGATATTTTACTTCCTAAATAATACTTCGAGAATTTGCTTTGATATATACATTTAGAGATAAATCATGAACAATTAGTAGATAACAGTAACGAATAATATCACATACTAGATTAATAAATTACATAAAGGAAAATGGATGATAAAAGCAACGAAACCATTGTAGTTTTGCCCAGAAACACAATAAAGCGAATTATATCTGATGTGAAGGACTTAATGAAATCACCTTTAGAGGATGAGGGTATATATTATCATCATGATGAAGAAGACATATTGAAAGGGTATGCAGTTATAACAGGACCAAAAGATTCACTGTATTATGGCGGATCGTATATGTACACTTTTTCTTTTCCAAGAGACTATCCTCACTCTCCTCCCGTTGCCTACTATCACACAAATGATGGAGAAACACGATTCCATCCGAATATGTACAAATCGGGTAAAGTATGCTTGTCTATATTGAATACATGGAGAGGAGAACCATGGTCAGGGTGCCAAACTATAAGATCCGTTTTGCTAACTATATTGTCTGTCTTCGACGATAAACCTTTTCTTCATGAACCGGGAATCACTGAACAGCATCCTCATTTTCAATTATACCATGATATCATCTTCTACAAGAACTTGTCGTTCTCATGTATTATAGGAAAAGACAAACATAAATCAGAAAGGGATACCGAGGAGAAATTTAACGGTTTTCCAATTTATTTGTTTCATGAAGAAATAAATCGTGTACACTCTCTTGTCATAAATGATTTGGTTCACTTGATTGTAGGAAAGCTGGATAAAGCTACTTTAAAACTTATTCTTAAGAAGGAAGAGGAAGTTAAGAGTAATATGAGTTCTGTGAGTTCTGTCCTTGAGAATGAGAATGAGAAGAATGAGAAGAATGAGCAAGACATCGACTCAAAATCAAAAACAGCTGAATACGACTTTAATCAACATAACACAGAGGTTTATTTGAGTGCATACAGAATAAGTTGTTGTTTTAATTGGTATAAGTTAATCATAAAGTACAGAGACACATTTCATATCGACATAAACAATTTAGACATTGACAAAAACTCAGAAAACAAAAGTGAATTATCTGAAAAGATTTCTGATGAGACGAGCAATCAGTTTCTCAATACCAGTAAGAAAAGTAAAGGAAAATAGATAATTAGAGATATTGTATCCATAAAAATGATGATGCGATGATGCCATTGATTATCATATGAAACGACAAACGTACATTAGGAGATTATTTCAGCTAATATGCATATATACAATACAAAATTGATATACAAAATTGATATACAAAATTGATTTATAATGAAATCATTATGTAAGTATAATATAAACTGTATTTCCTACCTATTCTCACTATAAAATGAAGTTCTGTACAGAATGCGATAACATGTATTACATTAGCTTGGACGTACCAGGAAGCTCATCGTCCTCCGAATCGGACCAATTACTATATTATTGTCGTAATTGCGACAAAAAGGAGAAGATGACCAGCTTGGATAATACGTGTGTGTACACTACGCAAATAAAAAGCACGAAGCAGCAATTTCACCATATAATTAATAAATACACAAAGTACGATCCAACACTTCCTCGAGTTGATACAATACCGTGCCCTAATGATGCCTGCAGCTCGAAAAAATCAAACCCAGAGGTTATTTATATTAGGTATGACGACGAAAAGCAGTTATTTGTGTATATATGTACAGAATGCGATACTGTTTGGAGGACAGATAGATTCGGAGATATAAACGAAGTATAGGCAATAGCAATAAAACAGACATTCTGACATTATCTCTAACTATTTAAATGAACAAAATTACAAATTATATAAATATTGTACTTTGTAATTTAAAATTATATTTTTGTTGAAGAAAGAAAGTATAAAGCTAATGTATATATAATTAATAAAATTGAACGTCTTGTCCATTGATATATATATATCTTGCACAAATACAATTTCTACTTATTTACACTATGTCAAAGTTAAACGATGATGATGATGCTAGTCTTCTAAGCGGTAGCGAGAATAGTGAATCAGACGAAGATAGCTACGTTGCAGAAAACAACGCAAGCGATGAAGAAGATGACAAGGTCTCTATTAATCTAGAGAATGAAGATGATGATGACGGCGAGGATGACAATGACGATGACGATGACGATGACGAAATTAATAATAGCGATAACGATAATGCTGGTATCACATTCGGAAATAGTATAAAAATACCTACTACTCTGATGTATAATGATGAAGAAGAAAGTGACGGAGATAGTAGCGATGAAGAAATAGAAGATGTGGACGGAAATGAAGTAGTTCAATTTGTCAAATTGTATGGGGGAGCGAATTATGATGACGATGATGACGACGATGGGGATGATGATGACGATGGGGATGATATTAGCTCACAAAATAACAATGATTCCGATTCTGACGAGGACGAAGCAAATAATAGCGGAGAGAAAATTACAGAACATATGAGACAAAATATATTGGACAAATATCATCCAGAATCAAATGTATTGAGCAGGGAGGAAATATACCAACTATGCGAAGTTAAAAGAAATGATCAAAACATTATTGTAGATGACAATCACAGAACTACCCCAATTCTAACAAAATATGAGAAAACCAAAATTCTTGGATTACGTGCCAAACAGATAAATAATGGCGCGCAAACTACACTAGATAAATTACCAACTAATCTTCATGACGTAAACGAATCTACCGTTCAGCAGTTACAAGAGAAACACTATGACGGATACTTAGTAGCACTCGAAGAATTGAAACAAAAGAAAATACCAGTTATAATTCGTCGTCCTTTACCGAATGGGATTTCTGAGTATTGGCCACTACAAGAACTAGAGGTCTATATGTAAAATGGAGAAATACAAAGATCATACAGAAAATAAAATATAAATAATTATAAACGTAATTAACCCGAAAACTTACATACCTATAGAAACCAATAAAAATAATATTATATTTCATATTTTTATTGGTTTATTATTTTAGTTTATAAATGGACTAACACTTCCATTTGTTACCGCAGTTAATACACGAAACGAAAGTAGTCATTGGTTCATCCGCTGACCTTGTTTGCAATTGATAATAAGTACATTGAGACTGTTTGCATCTTCTACATGTAAATTCGTTCGTACTAGCTTCCAAAACAGGATCATATTTATGTTTATCTCTTATTTCTTTCTGTTCTATCAATTCTCTCCATGCTTCTGGATTCATTTCCTGGTGCGTCATGTATGATAGACGATGAGCCTTTATTTCCTTGTTTTTTAATTTTTGCAATAAAGTATCGTTGTGTTTTAAATTCGTATATATGGAGCGTAGCCTATCTGTATATATCAGCACGAAATATTGGTTGCTCCATAGCTTCACCACGTTTAGCTTATGAGCCTTCTCTATAGAATAATTAAATACTCCAATTTCTAGATTGCTGGCAATATTTGCGTTACCTACTATATTCTCTAAAACTTCTTTTATGTTGCTTCTGAAACTACTAGCATCGTTTACGCTCAATATAGACGTCATGTTATCAAGCAACCTGAATATATATGTGTATATTAATATTTAATGTGTGTTTTGGTTTATACTTTAATTTTGTTATCAATTTTAATTTACGGCATGTAGTTCTTTTAATAATTAGACATGCTCATCATATTGTCATAACTTCCTCCTGTTGATGAAGATAACGGTTCTATAAATGAGGAAGATTGATCTATAGAGGAGGCAGGTGCGTTATATTCATTGAAGCTGTCGTAGTTGTCAAACACGGAGGATACTTCATTTTGTATTCCATTACTTTTAGATTGCCTCGAAGACTTCAGATCTTTTATATAACTTTTTAACTCGTTCTTCATTTCTATTTGATTATCAGATAGATTCTTTGAGTGTACCGATCCTCCACCGTCCATATCATCTCCGCGGAGCATTACATTTAATCCATTATCTCCTATGTTTTCCTTCCTATCTTTTTCTGTAATTGACCTCAATATATTTTCGTACTGAGTTTGAGGCTTGTGCACTAAATCTTTGACTCTCGGTATCGTCAAATTTTTTACTAAAAATGAATATAACGAATGCATAACCACTATTATTATGACAGATAGTATAGAGAACCGTACTATCGAATTCAACATTATATTTCTCCTTATATTGAGGGTTCAATACTATATACATAGATTTATGATATAAGCATTAATCGCATTAAACTATTAAATACATTTCACGTTATATAACAATACATATTCGTATATCGTACCGTGAGTAATATAACATATACATATTACAAAGTCAAATACCCAGAGTACTCAAGAAAATGGTAAAGGCTGTTATAATCGAAAAATCAGGAGATTGCAAATCAATAAATATCAAAGTAGAGAAAGATGAATTATATAAAAAGTGCAAATTCAAATCGAATGATTCCTTTTCTCTTCGGCATACATGGAAAGTGGAGAAATCCTGGTTAAAGAAACATAATAAAGATTTCAAGTACATATCTCTTTACGCCAAAGACAATGGGCGTGCAAATATGGAAAATAAGTATGATTTGCCCCCACCAATTGACACAGCTTTATATTTTGGATGTATCGTAGCTGTGGCACACGATCATAAGAATATTATGAGCGAAGAAGAATACAACGAAAAGAAAGAGGAGGGAGAAACTAGTGATCTAGAAGATAGTTACCTTGAGTATGTTGATCCGATTGATTTGACAACAAATGTATGGAACCTATTTTATGAACACCTATTTGGAGGATTCGAAGATCTTTCAGCATCTGCTCTTCAAGATGAATATGAAGAAGATGAATTGGATGAAATTCCTGACCAAATGAAAACGAGTTCTGGTTACCTTAAAGATGACTTTGTTGTAGACGATGACGAACTTATTTACGATGAGGGAAATTCTGAAGAGACGTCGGATGAATCAGAGTTTACCATCTCGGGAGAGCAGGATGAACTTCAGTTTGAGGAGTACACCTACAGCGACGAGGAGAAGTTACATGCTTAATTCATATAGAGATTGGGTCACATAGATTAGTATATTATAAAGATATCTATATTACTTGGTCATACAAATAAAAAGATGCAGCAGTTTACATTCCAACAGAAGAATACAGTTATTACCAATTTCCAAAAATTAAAACTTTCTTATGATAATAATGTGCATAAGAAAGTTTGTGGCATACCACGATCATATATGAAAGATTCCAATGATATATACTGTTTGATACCGAAAGGGTCCAAATTCTATGTTTGGTTTACTTCAATCGAGGACAAGCGGGTATGCATATTTATAAATTCATTTCTGCAGAAGAAGAATGTATTCATTTACCCTATTCCGTTTGAAAAGTGCCTCTCATTGAATACAGTATTATTCGGAACTTTGCACTATCTAAAAGATAATAAAGGAACCAATAAAATATTCACAATAGAAGATATGCTAATGTACAAAGGTTACGACCTGAGAACACAATCAGAACAGTATCGTATATCTGCTACTATATCGTTATTACGAGATGATCTACCTGATAATACGCAATGTAAAGGAAACATAAAAATTTCTCCCTGCCATATGTCTTTCTCTTCTGAGGAACTATTACAAAATTACAAAAATGGTCACTTCTCTTACATCGCTTATTCGATACAAAAACGTCATACTCTCCAGCCTTTCGTTTTGGATCGAAGAAAAGATTCATCAGTACTTTCTATCCTTCCTAACTTATCCTCCTCTCGTTCTCATGATAATGTCATGGATATACAAGCAGATAATAAGTGTGATGTATATCACTTATACAAGGGTTCAGAATATATTGGAGTAGCAGACATTCCAGATTATAAAACGAGTGTGATGATGAACCGTCTGTTTCGTCATATTAAAGAAAATGACGATTTGGACGCTCTAGAAGAAAGTGACGATGAAGAAGAATTCCAAGATGTCAGCGAAGAAAAATTCATGAAGAAAAATACTATCATAAAAATGGAATGTAAATATAATCATAAAACAAAAAGATATATCCCTTTGGGAACAACATAATATAAACAAATCCTCTTACATATTGTATATATATATAAAGGATGATACCATTCCATAGACTGTTAATGGACGACGAGATTGCTTTACACACGAAGAAACAAGAGATATGGCGTCAAAAGCAATTGGACATTTTCTACAGAAGTGGGAAACCCATATTTAGGGTATCTACAGCTACTCAGCATATAAAAAGCAATATCGACCCATTATATTTCAGGGAGAAGAACCCTTGGGAATCTTGAAATCATTAAATTATTTTGTGTACGATAAATAAAATTGAAAACATTTCACTCCAACATTTTAGATAGCACAAAAAATAAAAAAGTAAAAAGCATTAACACATAAAAATATATAAATATGGACAAAAAATTATCCTATGAAGAGAGAATAAATAGACGTGAGAGAAATAGAGAGCACGCCCAGAAATCCCGTTTAAAGAAAAGATTACTTATTGAATCCTTGAATTTAAAGATTCAATAAGTAGAAAGAGAAAATACAAAATTAAGAAAAATAATACAGGATAACTTACCAGATAAAGAGAAGGAGTTACTTGAAGAAATAACTGATGATACGGAGATGTCTATTCTGTGCGCGTCTGATATAATTTTCGATTCTATAAATCATGATTATCTTCACATA
>Ga0233439_10000784_pt1 | contig 44096 bp, 40 predicted proteins | sample SI_123_September_6_FD_182713 | JGI IMG/M metagenome (GOLD analysis project Ga0233439, IMG submission 182713) | Seawater microbial communities from Saanich Inlet, British Columbia, Canada - SI_123_September2016_100_MG | ecosystem: Environmental > Aquatic > Marine > Inlet | place: Canada: British... | reverse complement strand
TTTTCATAAAGAAGCCCGCCTTCACTACGACCTCGAACGTCTATGGGGTGATGTTCCTGTTATCAAGGCAGTAGGCCAATAAAGACTCCCCCTTTTACCTGAAACTGTAACTATGAACAAAAAGAAAACCGATAAATTTCGCTCGATATTGGAATCCATTCGGACCAAATTACTGGGAGATGTAGAAAAATCCAACCAAAATGTAAGGACCAGTGAAGCCGAACAAATGGCTGATATCAGTGATGATGCCGCTCGTACCTACAATCGGCAATTAGAAGGGGAGATTGGGAATCAAGAATGGCAAAGACTCAAACAGGTTGACCTGGCAATCCAAAAGATTGAAGAAGGGGAATATGGCATTTGCTCTCAATGCGAAGAACCCATTCCAGAAGCCCGGTTACAAGTAGTTCCCTTCACAGAATTCTGTACTCAATGTTTGAGCGAAATGGAAAAGAATCCCAAGGCCGACCATCTCAATGATGAAGAGCCTATTGAGGAGATTTAAGCGTGTCTTTAAAGCAAATCATCATTTTTCTGGTTTTCGCACTGCTCTCAATATATACCGCGTTTCTCAACCCTCATGACTCTACCATTCATCTTACGCAAGGCCAATCGCTGAAGCTACCAACCGTTCTCTTGTTGCTTGGGTCTATTCTTGTCGGTGTGATCGTTACAGTTTTTCTGTTCTGGACTTTTAATTTTAAAAACGCTCTGGCTCGTTGGAGAACAGGCTTTAACAATAACCGAATTGAAAAAAGGAATCTTCGAGTCGAGGCCCTGTTCAAAAAAGGAGAAAACTTTTTCATCTGCGGAAAGACGGATAAATCTCAAGCCCTTATTGAAAAAGTCCTCGATACTTCCCCGGAACATGTCGGTGCCCTCAACCTGATGGGCCGAATCCTGGATGCTACCTGCAAATATGATCAGGCAGAAATTTTTCACAAAAAAGCCCTCGCACTCGAGCCGCAAAACATTCATGCGCTCTATGACTTGGCGCATACGTATTCCAAGACCGATCGCCAAAATGAAGAAATTTCGCTTCTTCAAAAAATACAGGGGATGAATCCAGGAACTGCTGGCCCCATATTGCGTCTTCGTGATATTTATTTGAAACAAAAAGACTGGAAAAAAGTTTGCACCCTGCAGAAAAAAGTTTTGCCCCTTTTACGTGAAAACCTGGAGGAATGGAAAAAGGAACAAACCAATCTGAGCCAATACCACGTTGAGCTTGGCAAACAATGCCTGGAAAAGGGTAACCGAGATGCCGCTATTTCTGCCTTCAAACAGGCACTACGTGTCTCCGAATATTGCCTGCCGGCTTATTTGTCGTTGGGAGACGTCTATTTGGAGTCTGGCAAACAAAAGCAGGCATTGAAAACATGGAAAACTGGATTTCAAAAAACTGGAAATAAAGCCTGCCTGGTGCGTTCGCAAGTTGCCCTCAGAGATTCCGAAAATTATCAGGAACTTTTGCGCACCTATGAAGAAACCCTGGAAACATCGGAAGAAAAATCCCTGCTTGTACTCTTATTGTCCACGTTCTATCTGGAACATGGACTGGAGGACAAAGCTCGACACCTACTGGAAAACAACCCCTCTGAGCATCCTCTGCTTCATTCCTTATTACTGGAAAGTGCCCAGCATTCAGGAAACGGCAATCAGCAATCTCACTTCGAACTGACCCGAGACGCAGTATTCGCCCTCATCCTCTAACGAGGAAGGCAATTGCAAGAGAGCTAATGAGTCTCGGCTTAAAATGCGATGGCTGTATTCTCTCCCCACGGTAGTGGGCTAGGCATGAGACCAGTGAGCCATCACTTTGATTGCGTATTTATCCTGCAAAGAGAATGGTGGAGTAATTTGGCAGTGGTAATTGATGAAACGGAAATCTATTGAGCAGAGATAAACCTTAGCTCACCCAATAACTATTGGGTCCAGCGTCACGCTGGTTAGCGATTTTTGTAGAGTTGGTGACTGAGGATTTTGCTGTTTTTGGCAAAGACGTGTGCCGCGACCAGCATATTTTCTTTGAGGGAAAAATACATTCCTTTATCGGGATATTTTGCCAAGCTGGCATTCATAGTCTGAGGCACCCCATACTTTTCAATCACGGCGGTAAATTTGACCCCCATTTTAATACCTTCCAAAAAACTTCCTTTGAATTGGGGCAACATTTCCAAAGCCTCGACCTTATTTTTGCCATTCAATGCATGCAGAACAATACCATGATTGACGTATTTAATAGATACGCTGTCGAACTTGGACTCAGTGCCACGTCTGGTACTGATGGCGCCGGGGATTCCGAGCAACTTAATCGCCTCTTGCAACGGCATGCCTACTTTTAAATTCTTGCCTATAACCAGGCCTTCTGGTTTTTTCTTTTCGGCTGGAACAGGAGCTTTGACTGGGTTCGCCTGATTTTTAACGGGAGCAGCGGTTTGCTTGTCAGTCGGCTTCGTCTCCGCCGCCACCACGGTTTGCATCAAGCAAAAGAAAAATAAAATTGCAAGCTTCAGAATGTTCACCGGTATCTCCTTTCAAAATCAAAAGGCCAACGATCCACTTCTCTGGCTACGATGGGTTGCTATTATTATAACCTCAAATATTGAAAATTAAACATTTATTTTCAACTAGTTAGGAATTTTTAGTGAATGAAGAAGAGAGTTTGTTTTTCCGGGGGTTTTGCGGCCGGGTAGTTCTAAATATCATCCATTGAGGGAATATTTCTCCGGCGATCCCGTTTTGATTTGGCCTTTTCCTTCTGAAATTTTCGCCACTGAGACCTGTCCTCTTTGGAGGGGACAGAAGATTCCTCCTCATCCCAAATATCCAGCGACTGCACCTCCATCCTGGACGCTTTTTTCGTTTCTTTGGTCTGGCATCGTTTACCTTCTTCAAACTCCTTGGCGGTCAGTGCCGCTTCCATGTTGAACAAATCTTTTTGCTCTTTCTTCACACGCCGGATAGATATAGCCTCTGCCCGCAGTCGAATTTCCTTGGCATTTACCAACCCACTTTTCCATTGAGCGGGAAATTTATCGAATCCATAAAGTGCGCCAGCCCACGCCCCCACCAAAGCACCCAGCGTTTCTGTCTCCCTCCCATTCCCCAGAGATTGGGTAAGGGTGGAAGCAAAACTCGAGTCGGGAGGCAAAAGTACACAATGCAAAGCCAGTGGAAGCAAAGTAAGCACAAAACTTTGTGAAGGATGACGAATATCGAGCTTGGTATAGGTGTTGGCATATTCGCAGAGCCAAGGCAGGAAATCCGGATCATTATATTTATCCGCCAATCCTTTAAGAGCTCCACTCAAGGCATTCAATTCTTTTTCGTCTTCCGCTTCTGGGAACCTTTGCTGATACTCTGCTTCCGCCTGCAGACATACTTCTTGCGCCTCTCGCAAAATGTCGACAGGAGTCAGCTCTTCAGGACATAAAGCCAGGAATCGGGTCACTAAAAAACCTGTTAAAACTGTTCCCACAACTTCAAACCGGTTTCGGCTCATCAACAAACAAGCTTCAAAACATTGTCGAGCTAAAGTTTTTGACCATTTACCCTGATACAAAGCCAGAGGCACGGCCAAGATGGTAAATAAGGAGGTGCAGGAGTTCTGCTCAGAAACTTGCCCTTCCTCCAAATCATCCAGCAGATCTACCGCTCTCCACAGGCAGGAAGAGTGATTGCGGTAAATTCCGAAATAACCTTCGGGACCCGATTTTGCCAGCTCCTGAAAGTTTTTCGCCGACTCCTGTAGAAATTGCTTTTTGTTTTTTAGCAAGGCATCCCCTACCGCAAGAGCGCATTGAGTCGGGGCACCATACAACCCTTTCATGCGGTAGTTTTTAATTCCCTTGCCTAAAATCGCTCGCACATCCTTGAAGTCGTCCATCGCTCCAAAAATCTGGCGGATAGCGGCTGGCTTCAATCCTTTTGCAGATCGACCCATGGCGTCACCAATCGCCATTCCAAACCAACTTCCAATTATTTTTTCTTGACTGATATTATTCATAATCCACCAGGCATGGGGTCATCGTGCGCACAATATTCTTCTTCAGCCTTCATGCCCTGCAAGGGTGAAATAAAAACAACCTAAGTTTTTACCGGGGCACATAGAGGTATTAAGGGGGTGGAATGATTTTGCTCGGCGATGATCATATTCGGGGTGTTTTGTCCCAGTGCCTGTTGGGCGGTAAGCCGGGCCAGATCCGGGTGGTTGTTGGTCTCGCTCATATGCATCAATACAACGAGATGCAAGCCAGAATGCTTGACCGAAGACAATATTTCTCCGCAGGCTTCGTTGGAAAGATGCCCAACATCACTTTTAATTCTTCTCTTCGTAACCCAGGGATAGGGTCCGGCATCCAGCATTTCCACATCGTGATTAGCTTCGATGAGCAGGACATCCAGGTTTTGCAATTTACTGATGACTTCTGAGGTCGCTCTCCCCAAATCAGTAGCGAGGCCCAGACGTAATCCCTGATAATGAATAACAAAAGCCACCGATTCTTCGGCATCATGGGGAGTGGCATAAGGTTCAACAACTAACTCGCCAAACTCAACAGGTTGCCCAGCGCGAATCGAATTAAAACTGGGGAGCTTCCCCAAGGTAGAACTCGCGCGTTTATAAGTTCCTTCCGTTGTATAAAGCTGAAGTTGGTGTTTTCTTAAAAGCGGGCCCATACCCCGGATGTGATCGGAATGTTCATGGGTAGCGAATACAGCGTCCAATCCCTTCATGGATCGGTCAATGCCAGCCATACGTTGAGAAAGTTTTTTCTCACTTAACCCGGCGTCAATCAAAATACGTTTTCCATCCGCCTCGATATAAAGAGAATTACCCCCGCTACCGCTGGACAATATAGAAAATTTCAAGCCTCTTAGAAGAGGAGCCGATGGGTCTACATCTTCATGGTCGGACAAATGCCGTTGCGCTTCTGGAATTAAATTTATGGCTACTCTCCAAGGATGAAAAAGTAAAAAACTGCGGGCAGTGGCTACTACAATGAGTAGCGGCTGGTGGTAAGAATATTAACACAGAAACAGCCAATAATTTAATTGGCTAAAAGAATCTCATGGTTTTTTTCAATGCACTCTCTCAATCATCAATCTGGGCTTTCTGCAAGCCACCGCTATAATCAATGAACACAGATTTCCACTCGGTAAAAATTTCCAGTGCCGTCGTCCCGGCTTCGCGATGACCATTGCCCGTTCCCTTAGTCCCGCCAAAAGGCAGTTGCACTTCCGCCCCAATAGTGGAAGAGTTGATATAAGTGATTCCGGTATCGAGTTTTTCAATAGCCTTAAAAGCACGATTCACATCCCGAGTATAAATTGCTGATGACAATCCAAACCTGGAATCGTTAACAATGTCCACGGCATTCTCCAGACTTTTGCATTCAATAATGCTTAATACCGGACCAAATATTTCTTCCTGTGCGATTCGCATTTTCGGAGACACCCCCGCAAACAATGTAGGCTCAAAGAAAAAACCGTCCCGGCATATACCCTTTTTATAAATATTTCCTCCGAGCAGTAACTTAGCTCCTTCTTCCACACCAATCTTGCAGTAACTCAAAATTTTCTGCCGCTGTGACTCGTTGATGATGGGACCCACATCTGTGGTTTTTTTGAGTCCATCTCCCAGGCGAAGTAATTTCGTACGTTTAAGAAGACGACTGGTAAATTTTTTAAGGACTTTTTTATGCACAATGACACGGCTACAAGCAGTGCACCGCTGTCCGGTAGTTCCAAACGCTCCCCATACTACTCCTTCCACAGCTGAGTTAAGATCGGCATCATCCATCACGATGATGGCATTTTTTCCTCCCATTTCCAGGGAATATTGCTTCATATTCCAGGCACATTTATGTGCCACTTGCGCACCCGTATCGGTCGATCCAGTAAAAGAAACCAGGTTGACGTTGTGATGCTCGATGAGGGGTTCACCCACTTCTGCTCCCGAACCGGTGACAAAGTTCAATACACCCGGCGGCAGACCCGCCTCTTCAAATAGTTTCACAAAACGATATGCTGAAAGGGGCGTATCGCTGGCAGGTTTAAACACCACCGTATTGCCACAAACCAGGGCTGGAATCAATTTCCAGGACGGAATCGCTATAGGAAAATTCCATGGTGTGATTGCCGCCACTACCCCCACCGGCATTCTGACAGTCATGCAAAACTTGTTGTTCAATTCTGAAGGAACCGTTTCCCCCAGCAGTCGCCTGCCTTCCCCTGCTGTGTAATAGGTAAGGTCGATCGCTTCCTGAACATCACCACGGGTTTCGTTGAGAATCTTTCCCATTTCCCGGGTCATGTCCTGAGCCAGAGATTCTTTATGCCGGGTTAACAGTTCACCCACCCGGAAAAGAATTTCACCTCGTTTGGGAGCGGGAAGATTTCTCCATCCCTCCTGAGCTTTGACAGCAGATTTTATCGCTTTATTCAGATCACTGGCGTTTGATTTTTGAAAACGCCCAATAACTTCCTTTTTATTAGCAGGATTAATATTGTCGAAGGTTTCGCCGCTGGAAGATGCTATCCATTTCCCATCAATAAAATTTTTGTAGGTCTTGATTGCCATGGCTGGATCCTATAGAGATTAAAAGAATATTAAAAGAGCAAAGCCACCGTCTACTCTAATCAATCTAGTCCCTAAGGAAGGAGTTGGCAAGCTAAGGAAATTGAAAAATGAACTATTAAGTTTCTTGCCAGGAGAGGAGACTCACTTTATTGCTCAAAACCGGGGCGACGATGTCGCCATTATAGACAAGGGTCACACCTCCAGAAGCGTCGGTAATTCTTGAATTAACCGTGTTGTCGTCACCTGTTAAGTCATTTGCGATAATATATCCTTCTAGGGTTGCACCACCACCCAGGGACACCTGGTCCTTTGCGGCAATCAAACCCGTAGTGTTCTGTTCCATACTGCTCACCTTGATATCATTTCCCGCGACTAAAAAAAGATTTTGTATGTCGACTGAATCACTCGAGTCCTTATAATTGTTAACGTATGCGTTTCCCGTCCAAGCAATACTTTTCTCAGTGACCACAGTAGCAGTCCATGGGTTGCCGGAACTACCAATAGATGTAGCTGTAAAATCATCCTTGAAATAAAGGTTCACCTGATCTGGAAGGTTGGTACCAATTGTCTCACCTGAAATGCTCCAACCCGAGCTGTTGAATTTGAATGCTCCTAAAAACGCAGCAGTACAAGTGCCACCACCAGATTTAAGGCAGAGGTCTGTAGTAGAGCCTTGCTGGTAAACAGTACCATCAGCGTTAAAAATATAATCCGCATATTGCTCATAGTCTGAAGGCTCAATAACTGGAACAAACTCTTCTGCTACGTTCTCCGCAGTACATGTGCTTTCATCGCATTCGCCCGATGCAGTTACACCCCCTGAGATGGTGCCAGACCCCGACTGGGTAAAATCTGAATTGGTGTGTATGGCCCCGTTGGTTCCTGAAATCGATGTGGAATTTCCAGCAACCTTTACATCCCCATCCGACAAGATGGCATATTGAGATTTAAACAAGGGACGGTATATAACTGCTTCCAGAGTGGCTGTGACTCCACTTATGGTTCCCGTAGAGGTGAGAATTACACTGTTGTCCGCATCTGTAGTCGTAGCCGTACCATCAGCGTTATCTGCAATAGTCACCGTGTAAGTGCCCCCTCCGCTACCAAGGCTGATGTTTGTAAACGTGGCGGAAGGCCAGTCGGCACCCCCGACCAGTTCATCATCAAAGCCATTGCTCACTTCCCCCGGGCTGTTACCGCTGGCATCATAATTAAAATAGTTTAAAGCCCTGTGGATTCCGGCTTCGGCTATATGGACTGCCTGACGAGTTTTGGTATAGTCTTTAGTCCGCTTGATATCGACGGAAGCGTATTGAATCGCTACAAAACTCAACACAGTCAGTACAACCATAAGAGCTAAACCCGCAACCAGAGCTATGCCCTTTTGATCGGAAAGATAACCTGGTTTTCGGAAATATCCATTTAGGAATCCATATTTTCTGGTCATAACATTAATTTCTAAAAGTGATATCCGTACTAAAATCCTGAGTAATATCCGAATCTGTCGAGTCCTGCAAAGTGATGGTAATTCCAATTGTGCTGACCTGTGATGTCTGCGTCTCCCCAAAAAAATCAAAAGCCAGATCTGACACATCCCCTACAAGAATCGTGGAGGTTCCACCATCAATCGTTTTCCTGATATTTGTTCCATTTAAATCAATAACCACATCATTATATTTATTTATAGTTACAAGTTTCGAATTGGCCCCATAAGAATAGGAATTAGCCAAACCACTTCCCAAAGGAATACTGGTGGCCGAAGGTGTTCCACTCACAGTATTCAGCTCCGAATCTCCAAAGCTGGGATTGTAGATAATGATTTTATCTCCATCACTGAATGTGGTTCCACTATCCACCACGGTGATCGTGGTATCTGTTACACTCCCTCCGCTGGATGCACTTGGAGGTGTTGAAGCACGCACATCAAACAAATTAGAGCGGTAAGTTATCGTTGAACCATTTGCAACAGGGTCCGGGGCAATCAGCCCTTCATTGGGAGGCAATCCAAACCCTATCTCTTTCATTTCCTGGGCAAGAACTTTGATCGCATGACGCCCTTTGGCCCGTATATTAGTGGATGCGTTTTCTGTTTTTAAAACTTCCTCCTGTTGACTGAACACATAGATGGCCACGCCCAAAACCAAGACCCCAAGAACCCCAGCAACCATAAGTTCAATGACGGAAAACCCGCGTTCATTAGAGATCAGTCTGGATTTATTCTTCATGGTTTAACCATTATTGAGAAATTAAAGTATCAAGAGTGACTGTTTTATTCCCATCCCATAAAACCGTTACCGAAGCAGAATAAAAATTTGTTAATGTGGCATCAGTGGTAATGGTCCAGGTGCGGGTATATATCGAGTCGGCATTCCCCGTATCTCCTTCCTCATCCACCACTTCGCCCCCTGTATTGGCAGTCCAAACCCCTGAAGATTCTGCAGGAGAATCCAGAGTATCCGCATCTGTCAAGGAAACAGTCAGGGCTGTATTTCTAATAGACTCCATTTTATCCTGGGCCAGAGTTGTGGCGATGGATTCTTTCTTACTTTGAGTATTCTGGCCGACAACATTTCCCGAGGTCATAATGTAAGCAATCAGTCCCGCTGTGATAATCAAAGCGGCAATAAGAACTTCCACTAGAGTGAAACCAAAATTATTTTTTAAATGTTTTATGTTTTGAGTCATATCTATAAATCGATAATTAACCTAATCCTTTAATTATGGGGGTAAAATCCCAGCACACAATCCCCCCAAATGAGGGGCGTCTTTAAATGACGGCGCAATGAAAGTGTATTGCCCTACCCAATTTATAGCAAGATGAAGGCCAAAATGAAAAAACGCAAAGGGCTTTAAAATTAAGGGTAATTTTTCAACGCTTTATGAAAAAAATTAATTACTTTTAGGAAGGCATGAAGGATCAACTCGGAATTACTGTCACAAAATTTAATATCAGGATAACAAATTTTCATAACCGGATATTAATGGGAATGAGCAGAATTATTAAAATATAGGCCTACCACTTTTTAATAGACGCTCTACTTTAGATTCTTTGAGATATTATCCGGGTGGAAGGAATACTTGCAAAGTATTATGATTCTAATCCTGGTCAATAGTTCGACTTTTCTTTATTGACAGGCTTTTCCAATTCCTTCTCGCTGGAAGGTTCTACACTAGACGTGGGTGGCGATTCACTGACAGGTTTGACCTCTTCAGCTTTTGCGGCGAGAGCTACTGTCAATTTTTCCAGCAACTGTTTTTCCTGCCCGGTTTCACTCTTCAACCGGTTCATCAATGCCTGAGTTTGGCGACGGGAGGTAATGGTCGTCGGTAAAACTTTCTGAGACTGCTCATCTTCAGCGATGCTCGTTTTTAAAAACTCGGCAATCTCCTTAAACAAGGGGAAGTCGCTCGAGGAAACCTGACCCAACAGGGCCTGCTTTTGCGGAGTTGCCCCCGCCACAACTTCTTTAAGCAGGCGAAATTTACTCCTGCTCGCTGGCCAGGAACTAAATTTTTCGTAGCGAGGTATATCCACTTTCAAGAAACTAGCGACTGCTTCAGCGGCGGAACGCTGGATCTCCGTTAGTCCTCCTTCGTTTTTTTCTGGTTCGGCAGGCTGTTCAGTAACATTTTCTTTTTCAGTAGCCGCCCCCTCAGATGCTTCCTTTTTCTTGAACCCTGAAGTTTTCTTTTGGGCTTTGGGGCTTTTTATAAAAGGCTTTATTCGGAACGCTTCCGGAACTTTAGTGGGGTCGTCCGTAAAATGGACCTTTCCACTTTCATCTCTCCATTTATAAATAGCCGCGTCCGCATTTGCTAACCATAGAAACCCAATGACAAAAACAATCAACCCAAAGTTTATATTCCTGATTTCCATGGTAAAACCCTGACTGCCTCTTCAAAGTTTTTTAAATTTTTGTATTGAGCCAACAATTCTAACAAAGCAAACTCAAAGCACTTTCATAATTTCGGCTTCTGGCATTTGGTCAACGATTTCGATCAACCCAATTTCTTTAACCAGGATAAATCTTATTTTATGGTTCATGGTTTTTTTATCATGATACAAAGATTCAATCACGGCTGAAGAGTCCAACTCCGGCATATCAACCGGAAGGCCCAGATTTTTCAGTAAAGTCTCCAGGCGCCTTGGAACCTCTTCCGAACATTTCCCCAGAGAGAGAGACAATTCGGCCGCTCGCACCATACCTATGGCTACCGCTTCCCCGTGTATGAAGCGGGAATAATTTGTCAACGACTCGATAGCATGCCCCAAAGTATGTCCGAAGTTGAGAATCATTCGATAATGGCTTTCCCGTTCATCCTTTTCGACCACCCTTGCCTTAATGGCGCAAGATGTTTCGATGATGTGGGAGAGGCATTTCTGATCAAGGTTTAAAATCTCCTTGTAATGGGTTTCCAAAAACTCAAAAAGTTTAGCATCGGAGATTACCCCGTACTTGACAATCTCGGCTAATCCCGCGCGGTATTCATTTAAAGGAAGCGACCGGAGTGTTTCAAGATCGGCCAATACCAGTCGTGGCTGGTAAAATGCCCCTATCATATTTTTCCCTTTAGGATGGTTGACAGCTGTTTTTCCTCCAACACTGCTATCAACTTGAGAAAGCAAAGTTGTGGGTATTTGTATAAAAGGAATTCCCCTCTGATAGGTGGCCGCGACAAAACCCACGAGGTCTCCAATTACTCCTCCGCCCAATGCAACTAAAACAGATTTCCTGTCACAATTCAGTTCCAGCAGACGGTCATATAATTTTTCCGCCTGACCCAGGTTCTTGGAGGATTCTCCTTCGGAAACTTCGATGATATCAGTGACCCATCCCTGATCTACAAAATTTGCAACCACCTCTTCGCCATAAAGGCAGTTTATTGAGGGATGGGTAATAATCACAACCCGGCTGGGAATAAAGACTGCCTTGAGGAGTTCACCCGCCCGCTTTCTTAAGCCAGAGCCAATTAGAATTTCATAACTTCTTTCACCCAAGTCAATGCTTAAGCGTTGCATAGATTTATTAATTTCTTTGTATGTGAGGTTATGGCGGACAGATGATTCATCCACCTAATTTAAGCAACCTAATATTCAAATATTAATTTGTTTCAATTATGGTAGGAGTGATAAACACTAAAAGTTCTGTAATGGTGTCGGCATCTGCAAAACTTTTAAACAGAAAACCCAGTAAAGGTAATTTCGAGAGGAATGGGACCTCCTTTTTATTTTCAGTGGAATTGCTTTCGTATATTCCTCCCAACACCGTGGTGTCTCCATTACCTACTAACACTTCCGTATGTGTTTCCTTGGTGGTAATGGTGGGCACTGTCCCTACTAACTGTGAAAAATCTGCAGCGTTTTTAGTCGCATCAATAATCAAGTAAACATTATTTTCGGAGGTGACATGAGGAGTAACCGTAAGACTGAGTTCAGCATCGACAAACTCAATGGAGTTACCCTCTGCCGAAGTTACTTGATAGGGAATTTGTCTTCCGCTTCTTATTCTTGCTTCCTTATTGTCTGCGGTCGTGACCTTTGGACTGGATAGAACCCGTCCTTTTCCCTGAGTCTCAAGTGCTTCCAGCCTGAGGTTTAAATTCAGGCCCGGTAGTAATCCCCCCAATAACAGGTCGAACCCGCTCAAGCTTCCCGCGGCAATATTGGTGCTCTGCCTTAAATCTACCAAAAAATTGGTACTGGTTGCGTTGGCCGTTCCAGAAACCAAAACGTCATTAGGCTTGTTGGGGACAACGTCTCCTGTTAAACCCCATTGAATTCCCAGTTCCTGAACAAAAGATTTACTGATATCAACAATTTTTGCCTCAATCAAAACTTGCGGTGTGGGGATATCCAGAATTCTTATCGTATTCAGCATGTCATCCACATGCGCTCTCAGGTCATTCAGAATTAATGTATTGGTACGGGTGTCCGCTGTAATCCGGGCGTCCGGGCGGGCGCTCCTCAGAGCGGTGAGACTTGTGACCAGTTCGGTAATATCTGCATTGTCGACACGAACCACTTCTGTGACCAAGTCTTCAGAATCTCTTTGACTGAGCCTGTCACTCACCGCACGAGCCTTTGCAGCCACCAGGGCGGAGGCCTCATTCTGCAAAACTGCTTTAGAAGCAACACGAACGATATTGTCCCCGAAGCATTCTCGCCCCAAGGTGCTATTCGTAAGAATTATTTCCATGGCCTGATTCCATGGCACATCGATCATTCTAATATTTACAGATCCTCCCACTTCGGGAGAAAGAATCACATTAAATCCACTGATCTCCGCAAAGATTCTAAAAAGGTTGCGAACATCCGCATTTTGAAAGTCCAAAGAAATTGTTTCTTTTTCTCCATACAACATGGGAAAACATGTATCTTCCGAAACCTCACTCGTCTCATCCATAATGGAATCCGCGCCACGGAGGCCTTTTTTATCAAATTCCTTTTTAATAACAGTTTTATTGGAAGGAGCGGTCTCGTTCATCATCATAGGCGGAGACGCTTTTGCTATTTCTTCTCCTGATATATCTTGAGAGGATTGCAGACGAACGATTAATTTATTTTTATCCGGTTTATTAATTTCATAATCCGCCGACTGATTGAGAACGATTTCGAGACGTAATACTCCCGCGCCTTCAAAGTGGATGGGACGGATAGAGCTTATGATCCCTTTATCAACCTGAATACGACTGGTTAAATTTCCCGGGTCCATTTTAGGAAAATCAATCACCAATCGTAGCGGATTTAGAAGTTTAAATGCGGTGTATTGAACAGGTCGAGTGGACTCTATAGAAACCAGGGAGCTTTGCCCATCTTCTACAGTATCGAGAAGTACAATTTCTCCCATTGGCTCATTGCTTGAATCTCCAGCCTGATTTTGGGCCAAAACCAATAATGGAACTGCCGGTTTTTGGTACTGACTGGTTGAACCTCCCCCTTGAATAATAGAGGTATCAAAATTTTGATATGAAAGCAGGGCGGCAGAATGAGCATTCAAAACAGGCCAACCTGCCAACAAAACCAAAAGGCACGCTATCTTTAAATGGGATTTTATGAACAGTTGTCTTCTCATGAGTTCGTATCACCCTCGCTAGTTGTACTCTGAAAAAATTCTATAACTTTCTGGTTCGTCAGGATAGTACCCAGGTAGTTCCTGAACTTCTCAACCACAATTATTTGTTCGTCCTGTATTTCATCCACGTACCCAAAAAAAGGACCCACCCGATCCCCTTGTCTCACTGCATAACCGGTGCTCCCCACCTCAAATATTGCAACGACTTCGGTTTTCTTTCGGATAATCCCCGTCATTCGTAGTGATTCATATTCTATCTGCAGAGGGGACTCATCCATTCTAATATCGGCGGCACGCTCCAGGACATCACGATAGTTATTTATGCTATTAGAATATTCATCATCCGCCATCGCTTCTAATTCTTCCCGGTTATTTATCAAGCGTTCAAAATATCTTAATTCCCTATAGAGTTTGGGATATTGGTCTTCAATTTTGTCATACACCAACAAGGCAATCGGAGGAATACTTTTTAACTCATCCCCAAACGAACGGGTCTTGTTATTCAGACTCACCTTTGAAAGAGAAACCAGCCCTTCATCGTTGACCAGAGGTTGGAAAGGATCACGCCTTCCAATTAACAGATATCGTTGCCCTGGTAGAGCAATCTCTTGCAGCAGAGGAAACTCTGGTCCCCCAGTTTCGATTTCTTTTATCAAGTCTTCCTGAACTTTTTCTGCCAGAAATAAATTCTTTTTTATTCCTTTACTAAAGCCCTTTAAAGTTGTTTGACTGAACCAACGGCCCGCCTTGGAATTTAAAAACTCGACATACTTTTCCAACTCTTTATCCTTAAGGTTTCTATAACTAAAGAGCAAGCCTCGCAAAACAATTTCCCGTATGGGTTCAGTAATACTTTCCCCAAAAATTCTCAGCATTTTTCCGAGCCTCTTGCCTTGATTATTTTTATTAAAAGGGTACATCAATTTGACATATCCCAAATAAAGGCTTTTCCCGGCTTCCGTCACACGTAAAGAACGTTCAATCTTTTCTATCAAAAATATTCGCTCCTCGCTGGGCGGCGAATTCAGCAAATCTTCCACGAATAAATCCATTTCTGGCCGAAGGTCTGGATTATTCGATTCATTTTCAAGCCGTAATATTTTTTTTCCCAATGAACTTCGATACCACTGAACCGCTGAAATAACATATTGAGACTTGTAATCCTCCAGGAATGATTGCTTTTGTACTCCGTAAAACTTTTCATGCGAATAAGCATGGCGCATAATTCTCTTGGCAAATGCTCCCTGACCCGGTGCCAAGGCATCCTCATTTATTGTTCCCGAAATTTCCAAAACAGATTCCATGTTATCCAAGACATCTTCTAGTCCACTAAGCCGAAATAAAGAATAGAGTTTTTGGTTACGAGAATTCAGGTCATCCTGCAAAGGTGGGGTCAGTGCTGACGCCTGAAAAGAAGGCACCCCTAGCGCTATCCACAAGAATAATATAATTTTTATATAACACCTGATTCTCATATCTCATATCATCATCCTCAAATAGGATTAATGACCTTTCTATTGTTTTCCTTATTTAGCATCCTTTTTAGGAGCTGTACTGTTTTCAGCACCCTCCACATACGAATACGTTTTTAGCGTTAAAACTGTAACCAGTGAACCTGCCCGCCCCATCTCTTCAGAGAAATTTAATCTCTGAAATTTTAGAACCAGATCTTCCAGGCTTACCAGACGCAAAAGATTTTGCATATATTCAATGAAATCGAGGGTGACCCATATTTCCCCATTTATTTGAATTTTTAAGGGAATTTCCTTATAAAAATCCCCGACTATGCCTTCATTCAGAGTGAGAGCAACCATTTTGATATCTCTCTGCTTGCCAAATGCCTCTATCTTTCGCATCAGATCAGGAATCTCAGTCTGACGAGGCATTTGCCCCTTAAACGCATCAAACTCGCCTTTTACCAGAGACATTTGTTTTGCCACTCGGTCTTCTTTCGCCACTATCGACTTATACAGCTTCAGAGTTCTTTGCGCGGCCTCTTTCTTCTTGGACAGCTTTTCAAATTCCGTACTGGTTACGTTGTGTAAAGTAAAAAAGTACACAGCAAAAAGTACAACTCCGACACCTATTGCTCCCGCAAGCATATGGGTAAACTGGACCCCATCAAGATCATCGTAAGGAATTTTATCGAACAGTTTATCCATAGCTTTTGTTGATTAAGCCGATTTCTTCTTTTCAACTTTCGGCAAATAGCAATAAATAATAAATTTATGAACCGCCTGACTACCAATATAAGTCCGCGATGATTTAAAAAGAAAAGTTGTCTTGTAGTAAGGAATTTTCTGTAACCTTTTCAGGTACTCAGCTATTCCGTTTTCAGAAAGCGCATAGCCAGAAATCTCCACAAACTCCTTGGGATCCACTCCTCTATTCTTTTTCCTCCTTTTTTTCTTTTTCTTCTTACTAGGATCCCCAAACATAATGTGTGGAACATTTTTTTTCTTCAGGTCCTTTAAATCTCTCTGTACGATTGCATTTAACCAAATGTCATCTGGAACCATAAGGTTTAAATCGCTGACAATAGTGCTCGCGGGCATTTGTCTTTCTCTCAAACCTTCAATGCCAGCAATAATATCTTCCAGGCGTTTCTTCCTGGCTTCCATGGCTTTGACTTTATCTACCTGCCCTTTTAAACTCGCGACTTGGGACTCCAGTTTGCGTGTTTCAACCCCTAATGAATCCAACTGAGCCTGTTCTATCAACCCGAATACGATGATAAGCAAGATAGCCACTATTACGATGGCAATACACTTGACCACCCGCCTTTGGATCTCGATCTTCCTCAGCTCATCACGATAATCATGGAGATTGATCCGAATCATTTGTGGTCAAACCTCCTGGTAGCTAAACCCAATGCCACTGTTGACAACCCACCCATTTCATCGATCATCGATTGGTCAAAGTTTTTGGGATTGATTTTGACCCCCTTCATGGGATTGAAGTTCTCCACTGGCACCTTTAAATAATCAGAAAAATATCCATCTATTCCTTGAATCATGCTCCCCCCTCCACACAATAAAACTTTCCCTACCTTGTTGCCGGACAGGGTGCCAAAATACTCGAATGATTTTTGAATCTCTTCCAAAACCCTTTTATAAGCCTGGGTAATGATACTGATAACCTCCTCTTCTTTAATATCTGAAGGAAAGTTGCCTCGCTTTATTTCAATAATCTGTTTAAAAGGAACTTTGAATTTTGACATGAGCATCTTCGTGCAATACCCTCCGCCGATAGGTATATCTCGGGAGTAGCCCATTTTCCCATCTTGAATAATATTAATATGGGTAAAGGAATCTCCCAGATCAATCAGTGCCGTATTGCCCGCTGAAGTTAAATCATTGGTCAATTGAGCCGCATTCATCAAGGCAAACACGTTAAGGTCTATGATTGCCGGCTTCAAACCGGCCTCTATAAGAATATCAGTCCTCTCATCGATGACTGCTCTTTGAACCGCTACAAGGAGCACCTCCATCATTTCTCCATCCGTTTCCTCACTTGAATGATCCTCTTGAGAATCATCACTTTGGGATTCCTCTTCAAATTCATTGCCCTTCGAGTTATCAGACTCTTCAACGTTTTTACCCTTTACTGCGCCTAATAGTTGAAAGTCGAGAGCTACATCATCAATATCAAAGGGTATATATTGTTCCGCTTCCTGAGTTATCTTTTCAGAAAGCTCCTCTTCCGACATCACTGGAACTTTTATTTTCTTAATAAAAACCGCTTCTCCAGCAACGGCAGAAACAACATAACGGCCTTGTATTTTTTCGGCTGTGATTAATTTAGCCAAAGCCTCCGCTACTTGGTCAGGTTTTTTAATGGCCCCCTCAATAATGCATTCTTCAGCAAGTGGCATCATTCCAAAATGGGTCAGCTCAAACTCTCCTCCTTTAAGTTCAGATAATTGAACCAGCTTGATTGAAGAAGACCCGATGTCGATGGCCACTAACTGGGTTTTTTTCGATAAGAACATAAAAAAATATCTGCAATATCTAGATTTATAAAACGACCGAACCCTTAAACAGCAAACTCTGTACCAAACTCGCCCATCAATCATAACCCATTAAAAATCAATAAGCTATTAATCCAAAATTGATTCCAAGCTTACAGGCCGGTGAATGATTTTTTACCACTTTCCATAAAAAATCATTCAAGCTCATTCTACCAATTTGTACTGGAAAGCACTCAAGTCCTTCCCCCTTGCTCCGATAAGCGTTCTGGGACGTATTAAACCTAATTCTCCGATTTCGCATAAACTCATACCAACCCATCAAACAGAAATCCAAAACAGTTCAGATTACTTTGTCTTTATTTTTTTGGTTGCTGGAACAGAGTTATCATTTTCAGAATCAAAAATTCTTGTCCGGTCTACAAGCTTGTAGCCCAGAGCCAAAATGATTTTTCGCTTTGTATCGAGTCGGCAATCATTCCCCTTTTCAATACGATCAATCGTCTGAACGGTCACGTCTGCCTTACGAGCTAGCTCAGCTTTGCTCATCATTTTTGCCTCCCGGATTTGCCGGACGCTGTTGCTTTTGGCCACTGTAATTCCCCTCCCTAAAAATGGTTCTGGCGCAGTTGGGCCTGCAAATTAAATACTTTTTATGGAATGGTATAGAGCTTATTTTAAATACATGGTCTTGTCAACAAAATTCTTGGAATTTCAATTTACTTATATGAATTTGTTTAAATTTATATAAATTTAGTGTTTGAGCTTATTTGTTGCGATATATCCTCCTTAAAATGGGCTCTGGCTAAATGCCAGTTGCAAAGATCGGGAGATTCCCTTACAGTTTTCCTTATGAAACAAGTCTATTTAGATACTTTTGGTTGCCAGATGAACGTTGCCGATACAGACAGAATGGAGCTCATTCTGTTCCATTCCGGCTACCAGCGCACCCTGGAAAAAGAAGATGCCGACCTGATTCTGGTCAATACCTGTTCTATTCGTGAAAAAGCGGAGCAAAAAACTTTCTCCCTGTTTGGGGGTTTAAAGCCTTTAAAAACGGCCAATCCAGATCTGATACTGGGTTTGACCGGGTGCTTGGGACAACAAGAAGGGAAAAAACTGCTCCAACGCATGCCCTATCTGGATTTCGTGATGGGCCCCGATCAGGTGGAAGGCATTGCCCAGGCCGTAGATCAGGTACGCAATACTGGCAAACCTTTTGTCTGGACCGGGTTTGATCAGGAAAAAATCTACTCCATTCCCGAACTTGCCGGTGACCTGCCTAAGTCCCCCGGACCCAGCGCGTTTGTTAACATTATCAAAGGTTGCGATAAATTTTGCACTTTCTGCATTGTTCCCTTCACTCGCGGAAGAGAAAAGTCTAGAGAACCGGAAGAATTATTTGATGAAGTCCGTCATCTGGTAAATCGTGGAGCAAAGGAAATTATTTTACTGGGCCAAAACGTTAACTCTTATGGCAAACGAGGACTGAAGAATCCCATGCCATTTCATGAGCTTTTGTATGGTGTCGCAGAGATACCCGGGGTAGAAAGATTGCGCTTTACCACCAGTCACCCCAACGATTTTACCCGCGAAACCATTCGTGCTTATCGTGACCTGGATATCCTGATGAACCATTTACATCTCCCCGTTCAGAGCGGAAATAATCAAGTGCTTAAAGCCATGCGTAGAGATCATACGATTGAAGAATATAAGGGTTTGCTAGCGGAATTAAAATCAGAGGTCCCGGATATGTCCCTCTCTACCGACATCATCGTTGGCTTTCCCGGTGAGACCGATGAAGCTTTTGAAGACACAATGAAGTTCATGGAAGAGGTCGGTTACAGCAGTAGCTATATGTTTGCCTACAGTCCTAGACCAGGAACCCCCGCAAACGAATTGCCTGACTCGGTTCCAGACGAAACTAAAAAGCGTCGACTTCAGGAAGTCATCTCGCTACAACATAAGCAATCCGAGAAACTGGGCCAATCCTTTTTGGGAAAAAATGTTGAGGTTCTGATCGAGGGAAGATCTTCCAAACCAGACTATATCTATAAGGGAAGAAACCCGCAATACTGGAACGTAAACATTCAGGGAGAAGAGGGTACCATCAAGGTGGGAGATACAGTAACCGTTCAGGTCGAAAATATTACCGGTCATTCTCTCAACGGCACCACTAGGTGTGGGGCCGGTGTGCAATAACTTTCTTTGGCGAACAAATGTGTTCTCGGCTCAACGAGTTATTGCCAATATAGGTTCCAGCATCAATAGACAGCTAGACGGGAATAAACTTCCTCTTCCACCATCGCCAGTTGAGGAAGCACCACTTTCAAGGCAACACGAATTTCCCGGACAAATTTCAAGTCAGGTGGCTGATCCCGCTCCGCAAACCGGTGAAGCGCATCGGTACAAAAATGGTCCAATTCTATAATCTGGTTCAATAAATCTGCAGGCAAATCCTCCAAACCCACCTCCTGATCTTCCAGAAACCTCAATACTCCTACCAGGCTGAATTTGGTATCCACACATTGTTCTCTCAGGCCCGCTATCAATTGCGATTCCCGGGATTTAAGATCTTCACAGATTTTGAACAAAAGTTCGCGCAGATGGCCGTAAAAAACTTCATGCTGTTTTTTATCCTTAAATAAATCTCCCTGCCCTCCGAACAACAGAAAAAATACCGCTTCCAACTTATACTTGTCCGAAGCCATGACCGAATAAAGCATAGATTTAAATTCAGTCGCATCAAAGGCCAATTGTAAATCCTGAAATATTTTATTCAGTGATCCCAATTCCCCCTTTACCGACATGTTGGCATTGGCGCGAATGAAAGGCCCCGGCTCAGTTTGCCATGCAGGAACCATTTGCACCCCCCCCGCCTCGCACCCGACTACGGTCCACTCTTTGAGAGATTCCAAAAAGTCCGTGATAGAAAAAACTTCGACCTCTTGAAACACTTCAGGGTTCATGGAAAATAGAATGCGCAACAATTGTTTTTCCAGCCCGGCAGAACAAAAATTTTCGTCCTGACAAAGCGGATCCATTTGCGTAGCCAAAGCGATATAAAGAGCCCGCATACGTAACCGATCCAACCGGTATTGTCTTGAGGAGTAAGGGCGAACCTGATAGATTCCCTTTTCATAGTCAACCAGATCAATCAACAGAGCATCACCAGGTCGGGATGAAAAACTCTTGTATAGCGATTGCATGTCCCAGGCCGTAACCGTCATGCAACTTCTTCCAGGAATCCATTCATTAAACTTAATTTCTTCCGGGAACTGCGCGGAATACTGATAGAAAGGAACAATTTCCTGAATAAAAAAAGACTTTTTTAGTTTAGGAATTTCATTCCCCTCTGGATCAAGAAATATCAACTCACTTTCATTTAGGTTAACTGGCATGAAAGGAATCAAGCGGTGCCCAGGGATTAGAACACCCTGCTTCAACTCCCAGGCTCCCAGTTGCATCGATAAAGATACATGGCTGATTTTATCGACCACCGCACGAAAGGGAACGAAATCACATTCAGGAATCCCGATCAACGAAGAATGGTTATGTAAAACTTTTTCAAGGCGCTTCATCGCGGCACCAGAAACTTCTTTCTGCCATCTACTTTCCAGATGCTTCGCAAACTCTTCCTTGTTGAATGGAGTTCTCGACTCCTGAATGAGTGTTTCTGCCAGCCGGTTGAGGGATAGTCTATTTGTCATATAAAATCAGGGAAGGGGATCAATAAAAAAGACCATCAGGAAACGGTCGTTGATGTGGTTCAGCATATCGGTGATAAAACAAACCACCAAATTACCATCATAGACTAGCATAAAATTTTAGAACTGTTAAGGCATGAAATCCTATTAGCCACAGATAAACACAGATAACAAGAGAGCTTCTTGAAACGAGCCGAACGATGGTTAGCAGTAAAAAGCGACTGCAAGTCGTCCCCACATCAAGTGGGCGCAATTAGTTTGATTTTGGGAATGGGGGAAGTTAAAATTCTTGTATACATTAAATTATAATTACGTATTTTAGCAGGAGACGTTTCATGGCTCTAAATCTGGAACCCGTATATCAGGAAATTTTTGCAAAATTTATAACCCGGAAAAAGTTCGTAATACGTTCCGTGGAAAATAATATGTTAACCGTCGAGCAAGATGAAGAAATCTGCGGACAAAAAGAACCCAAAGTTTTTGAGTTCAAAAGTCCCAAGGAGTTTGAAGAATTCGTGAGGGTGGAGAACCAATTTGAAGCAGATATAGTAAAACAACTGGAAGGCAACAAAATGCCTTATCGGTGAGGCACGAAGGTAAAGGAAAAATATTATGGCTATTAGCCTCTGCGTCAGCAGGCTAGTCTAATTCGAATTCTTTCTGCCAGTTGTCATCCTTTCCTAATGGTTTCTGGTCCTTTTTATCGAGCACAAAATTTTCCAGGACAAGAGTATCCATTTCCGTACGCATGAAACAACGGAAAGCCTGTTCGGGAGTACAAACAATGGGTTCACCTCGAACATTAAAGGAGGTATTGATCACAACTGCGCATTGCGTGGCTTTTTCAAACTCGCGGATCAATTCATAAAATCGAGGATTGGTGTCAGCATGAACCGTCTGGATGCGAGCTGAATAGTCCACATGCGTGATGGCCGGAATCTGTGATCGGGGAATATTCAACAAATCTATTCCAAACAATTTCTTTTGCTCTTCGGTCATTGGGACACGTTTGTCTTCACGCACTCCAGCCACCAAAAGCATATAAGGACTTGCTGATTCAATTTCAAACCATTCCTGAACCTTTTCTGCCAGAACCGCCGGAGCAAAAGGACGAAAAGATTCGCGGTACTTTATTTTAAGGTTCATCGTAGACTGCATTTTTGGGTTTCGCGGATCACCAATAATGCTACGGCCTCCTAACGCGCGTGGACCAAACTCCATAGCCCCTTGAAATAACCCAATTACCTTTCCAGCTTGCAAATCTTCTGCCAGTGCCGGGGCCAGCAGATGTTCCTCATAACGTTTATAGGGAATATCTTGATCATCTAAAAATTTTTGGATTTCATCGTCTTCAAATTTCGGGCCGAGATAAGCTCCCCGCATCGAGTCCTTACCATTGGTCACTCTTTCATTCCCCAACATCTGGTGCCAGATACTGAGTGCCACACCCAAAGCCCCCCCCGCATCGCCCGCCGCCGGTTGAATCCAAACATTGTCGAAGATTTTTTCCTTAAGAATTTTACCGTTACCCACGCAGTTTAAGGCCACCCCTCCGGCAAGACAGAGATTCTTCATCCCGGTAAGTTCCCGGATGTGACGTGCCATTTTAAGCATGATCACCTCGGTCACCTCTTGCAGGGAAGCCGCAATATCCATCTCCTTTTGAGTCAACTGAGTTTCTGATTTGCGCGCAGGATGACCAAACACGGAAGCAAACTTGTCATTGGTCATCGTCATACCACCCAGGTAATCGAAATACTCCATTTTCATTCTGAAGGAACCGTCTTCTTTTAGATCGATCAGACGGTCCAGAATAAGGTCGGCGTATTTGGGTTCTCCATAGGGGGCGAGTCCCATGACTTTGTACTCGCCACTGTTGACCTTGAATCCGAGAAAATACGTGAAGGCCGAATAAAGTAGACCGAGGGAATGAGGAAAATGCAGTTCTTGCAATAATTCGATTTTATTGTCTTTCCCCAAGGCAATGCTACTGGTCGCCCATTCCCCCACCCCATCCATCGTAAGTATCGCCGCCTCTGGAAAAGGAGAAGGAAAAAACGCGCTAGCGGCGTGCGACTCATGATGCTCGGTGAACATAACCGGCCCCTTATAGCCTAAATCCTTGCGGATATTGGCCCGGGTCCATAATTTATCTTTAAGCCAGACCGGCATCGCCGATAAATATTGACGCAAGCCCAGGGGGGCGATACTCAAATAAGTTTCCAGAATGCGCTCGAACTTGATGAACGGCTTGTCATAAAACCCGACATAATCCAGATCAGAGGTTTGAATACCTCCTTGCTTCAGGCAAAAGTCCACCGCATTTTTTGGGAAGGACGCATCGTGTTTTTTGCGGGAAAACCGTTCCTCTTGTGCCGCCGCTACAATTTTACCCTCTTGCACCAGGCATGCCGCCGAGTCGTGGTAAAACGCTGATATCCCCAAAATATTCATATATTGAGCAGACTGTTATATTGTAAAATTCTGTGCGCTAAGCCAAAGCAACCAGAGTCCTGCAAAAAGAACCGCCGCGTTCAACTTGACAGATAAAGAATGCAGTGTTTTAAATCGGGCTTCTAAATCAGGCTTTTCAGATTCGGGGATTAATTTCAGTTTTTCTTTCAGTATTTTCGCTTTAGGGTTCACTCCTAAACCGGCACTGACCGTACCCAAAACCATGATTCCCCAGGCACACCACTTAAGACCCACTGTTTCTGGCCCCGTCAATAGAAACACGCCCAGCACCAGAATTCCACAGACATAACCGACCTTATAGTACCGGGGGAAAATAATGCCAACCAGTTCCCCGGCTTTTTCACGCTCCAGGTTTTTAAAAACCACGGGAGCAACAAAAAAAGAAAAAAATATAATACTGCCAATCCAGCAAACCAGGCTTAACAGATAAACAAAATTTAAAAACGTGGAATTCATTGACAACTATCAGGAATTATTTTTTATCACGGGTTGGAAGAGGGTAAGATTTCATCTATAATTTTTTGTGCCACTTCTCTAGGATCTTTAGCATCGCGAATCGGTCTACCTACCACGATAAGGTCTGCCCCATCTTTTATAGCTTGTGCCGGGGTTGTGATCCTGCTCTGGTCATCGCCCTCCACACAGGCCCATTGCGGACGGATTCCCGGAACTACTATTTTAAAATTATCACCACATCGTTGCCGGACCAGCTTCGCTTCTTCTCCAGAACAAATGACCCCGGCGCATCCCGAGTTTTGCGCCCGGACGGCTCGATCCAAAACCAGAGCCGCCGCATTGATATCTTCACGAATACCCAGACTCGCTAGCGAGGAAGTACTCGTACTGGTCAGCACCGTTACGGCCAGAACTTCCAGGCCCGAATCTTTTACCTCTTCTGCCGTTTCAAGAATCACTTCCCCTTCCGTAGAGTGAAGGGTGATATACCGGACTCCCAATTTCTCAACGGACCGTAACGCTCCTCGTACTGTAGCGGGAATATCATGAAGCTTGAGATCGAGAAAAATATTCGCCGAGGAATGATCCTGAATCATTTTGATGACATCAGGCCCTTCGCGAATAAATAGTTCCAAACCTACCTTGAAACAACCTACCACACCCTCTAACATTTTGACGTAACGCTCCGCCTCCTTTTGGGCAGGAACATCCAGGGCAAAAATTAACCGGTCTTGTGGAGTCATAGAAGTAGTATTTATACTTTATAAGGTAGCTAGGAATATATTAAAACCATCGTTAATCATTAAGAAAAATATTTTCAGGGAAACGCGTCATGACCGATTTATTTTTAATATAGGGTCTATTAATATCCAGCTCCTGCCCTGCCAATTCCTTATATATCATTAGAGGCGCATCGCCTCCGGCAGATATCGTGTGTACATAGCCACTGCCAAAACGCAGGTTCACATCGGTGAAGTAAAACTTGCCCTTATCATCCTGTAACCCCTGAATCGTGCAAGGACCTTTCAAACCAAGTTTCACTCCAAGGGCTTCCACCCTATCTATGATCCCGGCATCCATATTAATTCGACTAGTCATTACCTCTCCGCCCCGAACGGCCAGCCTTTCACGCGGAACGACCAAACGGGGCAAGCCTTGCTGATCGAAGAAACAATCAACGCTGAATTCTTGTCCTTCGATCCGATTTTGAAACACATGCTGGGGACATTTTTTCTTATAAAAATCCCAATCGCCATAACTCTCCAGGATGAACAGGTTTTTACTACCTTCTCCTCGGCGAGGTTTGGCGATAAGTGGAAACGGAAACGAGGTAGTTTTCTTATCCGCCAAAAATGTTTCAGGCGTGTTGAATCCCTCACTCTCTAAAAACTCATACAACTTCCATTTATCGTGACAAATTTCGATAACAGGGTTTTCCAGTATCCATAAACGCTGACTGCACCCACCAAGCTCCTGACGATTATAGGCCATGAACTCAATAGCCCTGTTAGTCAAGGGAATCATAGCAGAAATATTTTTAGTTTCGCAGAATTCGAGAAGCGATGGCAAACACTGAGAGTCTGAAAAGTGCGGCACAACTTGTGAGCTATCCGCTTCTTGAAAGGAAGGCGCGAGCGGGTCGCTATCCACGCAGATCAATTCCATGGACTGTGAAGACTTCGCCTGCTGAAACGCCTTGATAAGAGAAACTCTCCAATGCGAAGCCAAAAACAGGATTTTTAAAGGTTCCATGATCTATTACCCTTATAAATACTAGTAACTGCTTAAATGCCCTATCTGATTGAGTATCTTTGCCGAGGCGCCCCAGATTCTATGGTGCTTAAACCAGTACATGACCCCATCTTTACCGGGCTTACTCCCGACATCGCGTTGTTGGGTAGAAAGTAGGGAAATAAAGGGTATTTCTAATACTTCTCCCACCTCATTCTCAGCGGGCATATACTCAGGAGCCGAAGGCAGAATGGAAACAAATGGAGTAATTTCAAATCCTAACCGCGTATTGACAATAGGAAGTCGCCCCAGCACATTTTCGGGTTCTACCTGAATATCAAGCTCCTCCTCTGTTTCCCGGAGTGCTGTGGTCAGCAGATCATCATCATGATCCTCTTCAAACACTCCACCAGGAAAACTTATTTCTCCCGCATGATACTTAAGGTGCGTGGCTCTTTTTGTCATGAGCACATGGATTTTTTTGGGCTTGGGGTAAAGCATTACCATCACTGCCGCCCGCTGAGGATGCGGGATAGTCGCTTCTCGCACCAAAGGGAAATCGTTTTTCAGTTTGTGCTTGATTAAAAACAGGTCCACAATTGCCTCTTGTCCCCAGTCTCAGATTTACCTACCAGACTTTTTTGTATTCTTCGATGTCGAACCCAACGGTGATTTTATTTTTATCCACCGCGATAGGACGCTTGACCAATCTTCCGTTGGAAGCAAGCAAATCCACAGCCTGGTTTTCGGTCATGGTTTGCAATTTATCCTTGATCTTCAACTCACGGTATTGAACACCGCTGGTATTGAATAGCTTTTTCATTCCTTTGACCTTCATGGCCGCTTTAAGGATCTGCTTGGTCGGCGGTGTTTCCGTTATATCGATCAACTCAAACTTGACCTTCTTGTTTTCCAAAAACTGGATCGCCTTGCGACAAGTTCCACATTTATTATAAGAGTATAACTTCATCTAAAAATCTCCTGCGGAGAACCTCCGCTTGTAACTTGCAATATCTTTATTCTGCCCTTAACAGACCGCTTAATTGTGCCATGTCTACCTGTTTTTAAAACTGTTAACCCTATCGCCAGTTCCCCCAGATCGACTCACTGACCATACCTGTGAAAGGAATTAGCAAAAACTCATCAAGCCGCCAATAGTTCTTGCCCATTGGCCCCAGGCCCAGTGGCACAATATATTGTGGGTCAGGATTTATAGTATACCAAACATGGTACAATTTCACTTTACAATACTCCTTGATTGGGATAATCTTTCTCCCAGCATATAAGAATATAAAGAGCCGATAATCCCGGGAGCTACCCCAATTATGTATTTGAAAAATTTAGAATTAGAGGGTTTTAAATCGTTTGTCGACTCCACGAACCTGGAGTTCAAAAACGGTTTCACAGCCATTGTCGGCCCAAACGGCTGTGGGAAAAGTAATGTCTCTGACGCAATTCGCTGGGTTATCGGCGAGCAACGATCCAAAACTTTGCGTAGCACCCGTATCACAGACCTTATTTTTAATGGCAGTAGTAGCCGAAAACCTGTGAATCGGGCAGAAATATCCCTGACCTTATCCAACGTAGCATCGGGAATACGGATTGCCGGAGTTCCAAATTCCTCAGAAGATGTCAAAGTTACGCGTTGCTACCATCGCTCTGGCGAAAGCGAATTTTATATCAACCAAATTCCATGCCGATTAAAGGATATCACGGATTTTCTTCTGGATGCCGGTATCAGTCCGAAAGTATTGACTATTATTGAGCAAGGCCATATTCAGGATATTATCACATCCAAACCCGAAGAGAGACGGGTTCTAATTGAAGAAGCCGCAGGAATTCTGAAATTCAAACACCGCAAAAATGAAGCTATCCGCAAGCTCGATAGTTCGCGCCAGAATTTAGAACGGGTGGCAGATATCGTTCAGGAACTGGCCCGCCAGGTAGAGTCGTTAAAACGTCAAGCCGCCAAGGCGGAGCGTTATAAGAATTATAAATCCGAAATTAAAGAGCTCTCTCTGAAGCTTTTTTCAGTCAAAGTCCGGCGTTATCAATCGCAACTGCAAGAGATAGAAAAAGAATTGCAGGAACAAACCCAGAAAAAAGCGGAGTGGAACACCCGTCATGCCACTTTTGAAAACCAGATTGCCCAACTCAATGTAGAAATTGAAGAATCACTTGGCCGCTTGAATGAAGCTCGCGAAACCATTCATCAATTAAGCTCTCAAATCGGAAGCAGTGAGCAAAATATCTCCTTCAAAAAGGAACAGAAGTCAGAAGCGGAAACAGACATTGAATCTGCTATAGGGGAAGTCTCCCAAATGACAGAAGAAATTAGCAACCTGACAAACAAAATTGAGAGTGAAAGACAAAACCTTTCCAGCACCTCACAGGAAATCAATGAGCAGGAGATTATACTGGACCAGCAAAAAGCTGAAAACGAACAACAGCGAGAAGCTTTGCAAGAAGTTCAGGAACGAGTTCTCAATGGGGAAAAAAATGTACTGAACATATTCCAGCAAACGGCTCAATCAAAAAATCAATTGACCGCACTTGAAACACGAGTGCAGGGGCTGGAAACCCGCAGGGAAAAACTTGCAACAGAAAAACAAGAAAACCATTCCCAAACTAAGGAGAACCAGTCAGCGCTGGAGCAAGGAAGGGCACAACATCAGCAAAAAAATGAGGCGCTTATAAGCTTGAAAGAGCAACAGGAAGCTTTGCGACAGGAGAATGCCCAATACTCGCAACAGCTCCAAGTTGAAATAGAAAACCATAGTTCTAAAAAGGAAGACTATTTCCAAAAAGCTTCTCTGCTGGATTCCTTGGAGAAATTAAGAAATCAATTTGAAGGATTTCACGAAGGCGTCAAATCCCTAATGGGCAAGGAAAATGGCGAACGGATTCCTGGAATTCGAGAAGTATTGGTCGATGTTCTGCAAACCCCGGCAGAATATGAAGTAGCTATCGAAACAGCTTTGGGAGAAAAACTCCAAAGCGTTATCGTCAACTCTTATTCAGATTCAATGGAGGCTATCGGTTATCTCAAAAATAATCATTCTGGTCGAGGATTGTTCGCCCCTCTTAATCCGAAAACCGTTCCTACAGCTCCTCTATATTTGAATGGAACCCAGGGAGTTGTAGGTAAAGCTCTCAATTTTATTGAATGCCAGGAGGAATACCGGCCTGTCATAGAGTTATTACTGAAAAGTGTTGTCATCGTCCAGGATATGGATGTAGCATTTCATCTGCATCAGGATTCTAATTTTCATGGAACGGCCGTTACCTTGAACGGCGAAATGATTGACCCAAACGGCTTCATCACGGGAGGCTCCGTAGAAAATTCTTCTTCGAGTCTACTTGCACGAAACCGGGAAATAGAAACTCTTACCGACAATGTCAGCAAGCTCAAAGAAGAATTGAATACCTCGCAGGAAAATATCGAAAAGAAAAAACTAAACCTCTCCGAGCTTGAGGCTCGCCTCAGGCAGTTAGACCAGCAAGCCATTTCCGCAGAACTTGAAACGAACAACAAACTCCGGGACCTGGAACAATGGAGCAAGGAAGTAGAACGCCTGGAAAACAGGGACACCTCAATAGCAGAAGAAATTACAACCCTGAACGGAGAAAAGAATCAATGGGTCGCAGAGAAATCCCTGCTTGACCAGCAATTGGCATCCATGGAACAAAAAAGAATTCAGGAAGAAGCACTTTTAGCTGGTTATCGGGAAGAACTGGAACAAAGCCGATCCGGCCTTGAAAAAATCGTATCTGAAATCAGCAGACTTAAAGTTTTGATCGCCTCGTTAATCGGTCGACGAGAAAACACACTCACCGAAATTAAACGGCTGGAACTCCAGCAACAAAACCTTAAACAGCAGATAGAGAGGCGTGAGGCTGACCGAATTTCAAACCAGAATAGAATCGCTGAAATTGATGCCGAAATTTCTACTCAGGGAAATCTGGTTCTCAAGCTTTCCCGGGAAAAAGACCAATGGAGTGAAACAGCTGTCCAGGAAGAAGAGTCCTTGAGGCAAAAGGAAGAAGACCTTAAGAGTATGGAGCAGGATACTCGCGAACTTTCCAGAAAAATTCAGGAGATCACTGAAACTCTTTCACAAATAGAAATTAAACGATCAGAAAACCGTCTGCAAATTGTCCACATTGAAGAACGGGCATACGAAGACTTCAACGCAACACGAGAAGAGTTGCAATCAGCCTTTGACGACACCATCAATGAAAGTGAAACTGATGAGCAAGTTAAAGAACTGAAGGAGAAAGTTGCAAAATTAGGAGAAGTCAATTTAGCGGCACTTTCTGATTTTGAAAAAACCAACGAGCGATATACATTTTTGAAAAAACAACAAGACGATCTAGCCGAGTCGATCGAACTACTTCATTCTACCATTGAAAAAATAAACCAAACCACCCAGCAACGGTTTCTCGACACCTTTGAACTGGTAAATAAAAACTTCAAGGAGATTTTTGCGCGACTCTTCCAGGGAGGCAAGGCAAGCCTGGCCTTGACGGATGATTCCAACCCTCTTGATTCAGGAATCGAAATCTCCGCCAATCCTATGGGTAAAAGCCTGCAAAGCCTGGCACTGATGTCGGGGGGAGAAAAAGCCATGACTGCCATCGCCCTGATGTTCGCAGTATTCAAAGTACGACCCAGTCCTTTCTGCCTGCTGGATGAAGTAGATGCCCCGCTGGACGAAGCAAATGTCGTCCGATTCCAGGAAATGCTAAAAGAAATGGCCATCAACACACAGTTCATCATCATCACCCACAATCAAAAAACCATGACTTTCGCCAATGCCCTTTATGGCATAACCATGGAAGAGCAGGGTGTCTCTAAAGCAGTTTCTGTCCACTTCAATTAATTCCCAAGCCTTAGATAGCAAAGGTTCATCAAACCGCCTGTACCTGAAGTGATTTTATGCCTGCATTAAAAGTGCGCTTGCTCCACGCCTAGCAGGTGGTGGTATAATTGGTTTACTTAATCTAACACCCCCTGAATATGGCCGAAGCAAAAGACATTGATGACAGTTTGGAATTCCTCAGGTATTTTGAAAAAAATACCGAGAACCCTGACCTTGGCTCCCTCATCCAGGAAAAGGTAAGTGTCGATAAAAAATCTTTAAATCTTTTAAGTTGCCAGCTTAAGGAAGAAGATTTTAAAGCCATTGCAGGATTCGCCCCCATTAAATCTCTTTCCTCTTTGAACCTTGATCAAACCGGTTTAAACGCGGGAGGATTGCAACCACTTAGTGCTTCTGACTGTTTTTACAATCTGGTAGACCTTTCGCTTGCGAACAATAACCTCAATGATGAAGCTCTATTCTTTTTTTCCAAGTGCAATGCACTGGGCAACCTGAAGGTCTTGAATTTATCCAGCAATGAGATTGGATCTCTGGGAGCAAAAGTTCTTTCCCTATCAGAGGGTATGAGCAATCTGGAGCAATTAAATTTTTCCTATAACCGCTTGGAACCGCTGGGCATCAAATCGCTTGCCAATTCCAACATTGGACAGCAATTGACAAATATCAATTTGCGCGATACCGGAATTGGGGACGAGGGCTTAAAGTTTTTACAGCAGACTCCGCCTCTTGAAAAAATTGTTTGCCTTGATCTCTCTGATAATAGTTTGACGGGGGAAGGGATGGAAGCTCTGGCTCGGTCCCAAGTATTTCCTAATCTTAAGGTTTTGATCCTGAACAATAACCATCTTGGAGATGATGGAGTCTATGCCATGGCAGAATCTTCCATGTTTGAAAAACTGGAAACGTTGGTCATGCATAATAACGGGCTGACAACAGACAGCGCCCTTTCTCTTTCAAAGTCTAAAACAATCACCCGACTCAAATCTCTAGACTTGAATAACAACGATCTTCGCGCAGAAGGAGTGAATGCCTTCGCTGAATCTGCAAATATGAAAAATATGGAAACCCTGGATCTGGGTGAAAATAAAATTGGGCCGGAGGGCGCAGAAGCTCTGGCGCAATCTCTCCATTTCTCAGGATTAAAATCATTACGATTGAACAATAATAATATTTGCGATAAGGGGGCATCCGCACTGGCCCAATCTACTACACTGACCCAACTGGAATCCCTATATCTTGAAAATGAAAATTGGATTCATGCATCCGGCACCCGGGCAATTGCCGAATCCAAAAACCTGGTCAGCCTTCGCAGACTGGTTCTTGCTCTGAATGCTATTGGCGATGAAGGAGCTGTTCACCTTGCCAATTCTCACCAACTTTCTGGTTTGCATTTCTTAAATGTTGCGGGTAACAAATTAACCCCAAAGGGAGAAGATGCCCTGCAAAAGTCCACAGCTTTGGCTAATATTAAAGTCCTGGAAATTGTTTGATGCAACGATTCCTATTTATGGCCTCTCGTAAAAAATATCAGCCATAGCTATATTTTAGAAACTCCTTTTTCTATAGGTTGATTTTCCTGCCTCGAGTAACTTATATTAAGTAGAAAGGGTTGATTTATTTTAAAACTTCAGGACGGTTATGAACGACATAAGACAAACGATCATAGATTCCCTGAATTGCAATTTATCGGAAAATTCCGAGTTTCTGGAAACAATTCAGAACCTTGCAGAGACTGAAGGAGAGGAAACTTACCCCATTTTACTCAATATATTGACTCACCTTGAGTTCAATACTAAGGATGCTAAATCCAATTGGCATCAAATCATCAAGCATCAAAGTCTTCTGGAAACAAAACTCGAAAGACCCGTTAAATTAATAACTGCCATATGTGACTATTTCAGCGAGGTCTCTAAGAACCTGCAAACACCAACAATGATTGAGTTGCAAGTATTAGAGGAAACCCGAAAGGTTTCACGCTCTGATGGATTGACCGGACTTTTTAACCGGCGATTTTTTGATGAAACCCTTGAAGGAGAAATTAACAGAGCCATAAGATATGAAGGAAATTTTTCTCTCATATTTTTTGATCTGGATAATTTCAAAAATTTAAATGATACCTGGGGTCACCTGGCAGGAGATTTAACCCTGAAGCGTGTGGCCGAAATTCTGATCTTGGAAAAAAGAACCGAAGACATCGCCTGTAGATATGGCGGTGAAGAATTGGTTCTTATTCTACCTGAAACCCAAAAGATCAACGCACTGGTTATTGCAGAACGAATTCGACAGCAAGTTGAAGAATTAAAGTTGGACTTTGATAGTAAATCATTCGGTGTCACCTTAAGCGGTGGTGTCGCCTCTTATCCCACTGACGCGCAAGATACCAAATCATTAATCCATGCGGCGGATGTTGCACTTTATCAAGCTAAAGAAAGTGGTCGAAATAGAATTTTCCTGCATGCCGTAGATAAACGACATTATATAAGGATAGATTTTGCGGGAGAAGTCCAGGTAAGCAAAGTTGACCCAGAGCATAAACCCATTAAAGTACAGGGGAAAAATTTCAGCAGTTCGGGTTTACTTTTCGAAAGCCCGGTTTCTATTGAAATCGGTACTCAGGTACAAGTTCAAATTGCAGATCAGGATATCGAAAAACCCATTATTGTAAAAGCCAAAGTCGCACGGGTAGAAAAGTTTGATTCCTATTTTGATATCGGGATCGCGTTTCTGGAAATTAACGATACGGAAGGAAGCGAAATTGCACAGACCTTAGCTAAAAACCTGGGAATTCCCATTCACCAAATTAGCAGAAAAAATGATGCAGGTATTTAAATTCGGGTCGCGAGTAAATTAAAGGTGTTTTGCGTTTTCAATATTCTGTTTGCCAACCAGGCATTAATCCCATAGCGCCTGGCGCAATATTTTTCAATTTTTAAAACTTCTAAACCCTCATCCTGCAAAATTTTCTGAACCCGGTTCGGGCCAATCCCTCCGAACTGCCTTTGGTAGTCCGAGTGATGGTACTCCTCATCCAGCACTGAAATATTTCGCATTCTCATCTCAGATCGGTATAGTTTTTCATCCAGCCAGGAAAGTACGCGATGCAAAACAAATCTTAATGGTGATTGAACCTCCTGTTTGAGCGGTTCAAAGAATATGACAAGTTGATTTCCAGCAGAAAGTCTTGCACAAATTTTTCGAAGCACCGACTCATAATCAAAGAGGTGATGCAAAATTGCTGATAAGGCAATCACATCAAACTCATCTTTATTTTGTAAAAGAAATTCTTCTACATCCCCCACAACAAATTGTGCCTGAGATTGTAATTTTTCGGTAAGAGAATCTTCAAACGCCTGGATCATTTCCTGTGATAAATCCAAACCCAACAAACGGTATCCCCGGGATAAAAAACCCAAAGACAGATAACCGGTTCCACAACCCAAGTCTAGAATTCTGGAACTCTGCTTCAAGGAAGAGCACACTGCATCCAAAGTATTTTCCAGAATGGCGCTTTGAAAAAAATTAGTCTGTTCAGGGTGGCGGGAAAGGTATTGCCAGTTTTCCAAGGCATGGACCCTGCGGTTTTCTTCCAACACCTTTTCTTTAGTGACCGGGGATGCCATTGCAGATTCCATTAGGGCACGAGTTCCTCAAAAAAGAAACGTTTTTGCGTTTTCGATGTTTTGCATTCGTTACAATTGACGCAAACATCAGGGAACTCTCCACTTTCATGCTGAGCACGCAATTGTTCAATTTGGCTACCTCGCCATAAATCTTGCACATTATCTTGATAAGCATTTCCCAGCTTTAAGGAAGCATTGTAATCTACGCAACAAGGAATCACCGTCCCATCCCATAGAACCACCAGCTTTCCATAGTCCTTTCCAAAAGGTTCCGGGCAAGGCTCTTCTCTTGGGCTTTGAATCAGTTTGGGCTGTGTTCGAACATGATCGGCAATGGATTCCCAATGACCCATAAAAGGATCGACATCCTCTTGGGTTTCCTCCTCTACAGTAAAAACCACACCCATGCTCAAATCAGGTCGGCGTTTTTCTTTTTCAATTTTTAGCCGAATAATATTTTTCTCAATTTTTTCGAGTTCCACTCCACGTATCCGCTTAAACGTTTCAGCAGAACCATCAATGGAAAAGCGGATAATATTCAGAGGACTATCAACAATCTTGCCAATCATTTTATCCGTCAATAAGGTTCCGTTGGTATTCATCACGATATATTTGACTCCCGACTCATGCGCGTAGTCAAACATTTTGAAAATCTCTTTATGCAAGAGAGGTTCTCCCCAATTGTGCATACATAGATGCTCAAGGCCAGGGCTGTCGTCAATGACTTTTTTGAACAAACCGAAATCCATGAAGCCTTCTTTCCGCGTCATACCTTCTGTCACAAAACAAAACGTGCATCGCAGATTGCAAGTATTGGTCGGCTCAATAATCAAAGAAGTAAGAGGCTTAATCTGCATCATTCCATCACCTTTCCCACAATATAATCCGGGCGACCCTGGACCTGGGAATGAACTCTCCCCAGATATTCTCCCAGGAACCCAACGGAAAGAAGTTGGACTCCGGCAAAAAATGCAAACACCGCCGAGAGCACAATAAAACCTTCTATCAAAATTCCATTTACCATGCGTTGATATAGCAAAAATGTCATCATGAGAAATCCCATTAAAGCTCCAAATAATCCCATATAAGTCACAAGTCTCAATGGCAAGTTGGAGTAGCCGGTTACCAGATCCCAGGATAATTTAAACAAGGTCAGAAAACTGTATTTGGTCGTACCCTTTTTTCGGACATGGTGTTCCACTTCGATTTCCACACTGGGGAGTCCCATCCAGCTCATCAAGACTGCCATGTATCGAGACCGATCTCGGCAAGTTTCAATCTTATCAATCACGCTTCGGCGCATGACACGAAAGGAACTTAAATTTAATTTAACTGCATTCCCAAACAGCATTTGGCCAAATTTGCATAGGAGCTTCGACCCCAGGACTCTCATCAATTCATCATGCCGTTTTTTATGCACCGTCGTAACAAGATCAATATCCCTCGTCAATGCAGCCAGCAGTTTGGGGATTTCTTCTGGAGGATTCTGTAAATCCGAATCCAGCTGAACCACAATTTTTCCCCGGCTCATTCTAAACCCGGCCAGCACAGCAGACTGTTGGCCAAAATTTCGCGTCAACTGCACCAGACGCATGGTTCCCTCCTTGATCCGTTGGAGCTTTTCAAATGAACCGTCATCACTGCCATCATCCACAATCACAATTTCGTAAGAACGGTTTAATCCATCACAAACTTTTTTGAGTCGCGAACATAATTCTTCAACGATGGATTCCTCGTTATAAACAGGAACGACAATAGAGATTTCCGGGTTTCTATCCATATTTTTCTTTAGAGACTGCCATCAGGCTTAGCCCGACTAAATGTTGGCACCGAACAACTGCTTGCTTTAGGTTTTACAAATCGAACTTCATGTGACCTGTTTTTAATCTCTATCCCTCCGGCGAGTGGAGTTGGGCCAACATACTCCGATTGACAGCAACCCAGGCATCCCGGAAAAATTCCTTCCGCTTTTAGTTTTTCCCTGAAATTGCTAATGCGCTCCGACTGCCAGGCTGAAGGTCCCCCATCATTATTAACTTTGCCAACCCGAAAATGCGGACAACTGAAAACATCTCCATAGGCAGAAACAGCCACCTTCGTCCAGGGGATATAACAGCGATAATCCTTATAAGAACTTTCGTTGCTGTAGTAGCGGACAATCTCATCCACCGTAATATAGTTCGGCGAAAACCTTAGTTTTGTCTTGTAGTCCTTACTTTTTTCCAACAGAAGATCCAACTGCTCGCGCAAGAGTTTGGGTTCTATTTCCTCTACTGGATCCGTGGGCCGTTGCAGATGGTCGTCCTGATCATAATCTTTGCCATGCCAGTATGTGGCGGGACTACTTAAAACAAAATTAGCCACATTAACACCCAGTTTGTTTGCATATTCATATAACGGTACCAACTCCCTTGCATTTCCCCGGTTGATAACACAAGTCAGATGAATGAGCGGAAAATTAGATTTTAATTCCGCGCGCCGGGCCACCAGCTTTTCCAATCCTTGCGTAGTCTTTTTAAAAGAACCCGGAACCGTAGTGATACGATCATGCAAGGCCTCTTCTCCCTCAAGCGAAACTCCCATGTAAAACAAACCAGAACCCCAAACAGATTTCAACCTTAGCCGCATGAGATCTTCAACAACTTTTTCGCTCAACGTAGTCCCATTGGTAATAATATGGACTTTGTGTTTCTGGGTCGCAAACTCAAGGATATCCATGAAATCACTTTTCATGAAAGCCTCACCCCCGGTGAAAGTAATCAGAGAAAACCGGGGCAGATTGGAAATTGCTTTTTTCACTTCCTCGCTCGACATCTCATTGGAATATGTTTTTTTCGTTTCCGTTTCTTCAATAATTTCCAGGTAATGGCACATATCGCAACGCAGGTTGCACCGATAAGTCACCTCGAAAAAAGCCTGAACTGGTGGCAGGGCAAATCTCGGTGCCAGATAGAACGGCAGAAACGAATAAATTCTTGGCAAGAATTTTTGTAGTGATTTGAAATCCATCATAATGGAATACCTATGAACAACGGATCGGTTCCGATTGTTTTAGAATGCCCAAACTTTGGCTACCGCAGTTGAACAATAAATCAATGGCGGACAATTGGGAGACAAAACCGGAATACCTCTGCGGGTAAACCGGATGCTCATAATGTTGATACTCAAGCTCAATCCCTTGACTGGAAAAATCTTTCTCCGAGATATAATCACTTGCGGCTTCACCACTTAAATAATGCGTTGCTCCCAGCTCACGGCAAATAGAAAGGAGCCTCTCCGTTTTTATCCCGGAAGTTTTCATCTCCGAAGAACGCAGTAGCTGAGTTTCAATGCCTATCTCCTCTTTGAGAAGATGAATCGTTTCCAGGCAAAGATCGAATAAAAATTCCCAATCCTTGTTGTACAGTTGTTCGCATCTGGGAAAATAGTTTTCAAAATAGGGCGATTTGCAATAATGTTGACGAAGGGATTGCAAATGCTTTTTCCGCCATGGCACCGAATTATCAATACGAGTTTCTAAAAGGCTTTGAGAAAATCGGCTTTTTTGCAGAACCGGCACTGTCAACCAGGCCCAACTCTCTCCTACCCGAATTCGATTGCGATTCCTCCAGTCCCGACGCGTGTATTGCACATCATCCAGAAGGACGAATTTATCAGAGCGACTCATTTGCTCAAAAAAGCCTAACCATGGCAAATAAGAAGGTTGGAGAATAGTAACCCGCATAAACTTTATCCTTTAGGAGCCCAGAGTTCTTTCATCCACATCACCCGTTCCCACCACTGGCGATTATTTTGGTAAAACTCAATGGTGCGTGCAAGGCCTTCATCCAAATCAATTTTCGATTCCCATTCCAGACATTCCCGAGATTTCTTTGTAGAAGAAATATGTCGGGTCACCTGACCGGGACGGTCATCAATGAATTGTAATAAACTTTCTGGCTTATTCAGTAACCGCAAAATTCTACGGGCAATCTCCACCACTGAAGTGTCCGTGCCTGTTCCCAGATTGATCGTTTGACCTAATACCCGGTCACGCTCCGAATGCAGAACCCGGTCCAAAGCTTCACAGGTATCTTCCACATACATCCAATCCCTTGAACTTTGACCATTTCCGTGAATGGTCAACGGCTGGTCCAACAAGGCACTAACAATAAAATTTGGGATCGCCTTTTCCAGATGCTGACACGGTCCGTAATTATTAAACGGACGAATAATCACCGCCGGCAAATCATAGGTTTTGATATAAGAATAGATCAGCCTGTCCGCCCCAGCCTTCGCCGCCGCATAAGGGCTCATCGGGTTTAACGGATGCTCTTCGTCCATCGGATCGTGAAGTGCCGTTCCGTAAACCTCGGAGGATGAAATATGCACAAACAATTCGACTGGATTATTCACAATAGCATTAGCCACCACCTGCGTGCCTATAACATCCGTCTCAAAAAAGATTGCGTTGTCATAAATCGAGCGGGTGACATGCGATTCCGCCGCAAAATGCACCACAATATCCGCTTCAGAAACCAGTTTGTTGACAATATCCGGGTGGGTGATATTGCCATGAAAAAACTGGAAATGACCGTTGGACTTCAGGCTGGTAGGAATATTATCCAGATTGCCAGCATAGGTTAAAGCATCCAGCAGAAGGATTTTTGTATCCGGGTAACGGTGGTGAAGGAAATTGATGAAATTGCTACCAATGAAACCCGCCCCGCCCGTAACCAATATAGTTTTTTGAGATCCGCTCATAGCCTCCCTGAGTATCAGGAAATCCGTTTCAGTACCATTATATATAAGAGTCCAGTATATCTTTACGGAAAATTGACCTAAATCCTTTAGCCGAGAGGCCTCCGCCTGCTAGCCGCAGGGGAGTTGTAGGGATAAATTCTGATGCGACCGCTGATGGCCTGGAGCCTCTTTCCACCTAGCAAGGCACGGCTAAGGGATCATTTTGATGAGTTCCTTGATGGTTTTTTCAATACCTTCGGCCACTTCCGAGATGCTTTGGCCCACCATATAGGCCGGAGTGGAGACAATATTATTTTCTTTATCGAGGACAAAATCTCTGGCCGAGCATTCCTGATGTTTGCTACCCATTTCCTCGATCATGCCACTCCCATCCTTGTCGTTACCGATGGTCAACGTAGGTTTGACGGATTCCCCTTCATAAATTTTAGCCATCATGGCAGGGGCGATGCATAACGCCGCTTGCGGTTTTTGTTTGGCGATGAACTCTTTCACCAATCGCATGACATCCGGGTTAACATCGCAGTCTGACCCTTTTTCCGCAAAACTGGAGAGATTCTTCGCCGCACCAAACCCACCGGGGAAGACCAAAGCATCAATATCATCCGCCTTGACCGCGTTGATATCGCGGATTTCACCACGGGCAATGCGAGCCGACTCTATCAGCACATTGCGTTTTTCCCCCAGCATTTCCTCCCCATTGTGGTGATTGATCACATGCATCTGTTCCACATCGGGGGCCATGCACACCGCCTTGGCACCGGCCCGGTCAATCGCCAATAATGTGATGACCGATTCATGAATCTCTGCCCCGTCAAACACCCCGCATCCTGATAGCACCACACCTATTTTTTTCATACTTATTTTCCCCCTGAAAAATAAAAACAGAGATTAGTTTTGAATTAAAAAACTATTTTACCACTCCCTGACAGTGGACACCAGCGCAACGCTGGCGATTAACTCCGAGTAATGGATAATCGTCTATCTTTCCCGAAAGTATTAAGGGTAATTTTCACATCGTGATGATCATCCAGTTAATACTATTCCTCTGAAAGATTCCCAAAATTTCAATCGGCTTCTAGAAAGTTTTTGGCACTGAAATAGGCCCCAAATAATCCTATACTTTCTCCCAGTGCTGTGGGGACTATTTCGGGGATGTTATTCAACAAGGTATATTGTTTAATAATTTCCGGATCGGGAATAATCTTATTAAACTGCTTAAGGCCTAACGAACCCATAATGATTATTTTTTCAGGGTCGTACGCATTGATTAAATTTCCAATTCCATAGGCATTGTATTGCTTCACCTTGTCCACAATTTCCTTGTATTCAGGGTCTTCGAATATTTCTTCTGCCGTTAATTTTCGTCCCATTTTCTCAACCGTTTTTTCAATCCCCACACCTGAGGCTTGGGCCGCCCAGCAACCCTTATGCCCTAAACAGGGGTTTGCTAAATCAGGGTTTGTTTCGAGAACGATGTGCCCGATCTCAGTTTGTCTATTATATAAACTTCCATTCATTATGACTCCCACACCAATTCCTGTACTGATAGTCACCAGGCAAAAGTTTTTTATTTCTTTGAATTGTCCCAGAGCGAGTTCCCCCTGGCTGGCCATGTTGAGATCATTACCAACAATCAGCGGAACATTAAAATAATCGCCGAGAAGACATGAAAAATCTATCTCTTCATCAAACTCCAATGGTTTTGATCCTAGTAATCTCGTGCCCTCGACAGGACCAGGAAATGCGAGGCTCGCGGCCTGAATATTATTTATAGATATTTCCGGATGCGCTTTTCTCAGAGAAGAAGAAACTCTTTTGATTTGCTGGACAAAAGAACCAACATTATTTTTTTCTGTTTTTTCATTAATAAAAGGTTCTTCTATTTTACCCTCAACAATAAATGCGGCCCTGATATTGGTTCCTCCAATATCGTAGCACTCAATAAATCCATTTTTATTGTCGGCTAGATTATTCATGTTTATTTTTCAAGTTGAGATGCGGCCCATTCATCCAGCGCCCATTCAACATTACCAGTAAGGGGTCGAATTTTACCCGCTGGCAAATCGCAGTTCTCCAATGGGGGGTTCAAGATCCGGGAAACTATGGTCGCCTTATCCTGACCTGAGACAATAACGGTTATTCGCTTGGCCGCGTTAATCACCGGCAGGCTTATGGATATTCGATTTTGCCCGGTCTCCGGGTGGGTGGCAACCCCACATAATGGGCTTGTTGAACTTGCAAGAATGGACCCGGGGAAAATAGATGCAGTATGTCCATCCGCTCCAACTCCAAGGAAAATCCAGTCAAAGCCTGGGTTCTGTCCCCTGCCAGGCGCGAAGTGTTTTTTCAGTTCACCCGCATACCGGTCTGCTTCAGCTATTGGATCATTTTCTCCATGGATTCGATGAATATTTCCACCGGGAATAGATAAGTCTTTCAGTATTAAATTATAAGCAAGCCTGAAATTGCTTTCACTATGATCCGGCTTTACGCAACGCTCATCCACCCAAAATATATGGACGATGTCCCAGGGGATCCTTTTCCATTTTTCAAATTCTGGTAGATGCTGAAACACATTGCGGGGGGTGTTTCCTCCAGACAATCCGAGGTTAAAAGTAGTTTGCTTGTTCAAAGCCTGATTAGCACCTTCAAACCATTCATCCACCAGGTCCTCACAAAGACTTTTAAAACTTGAAAATACTTTTATGTTATGACTCAAACCACAAATATTATATAAAGTTTTTCTGGTTGGTATTTATTTAGATTTAATCGCATGGCCCCCGAACCGGTTCCTTAGTCCCGCAAGAACCTTCATACTAAAAGATTCGGGTTGCCGCGACCTCAATCTTGATAAAAGCGATAAGGTTATGACTGGAGCGGGCACATTAAGGTCGATTGCAGTTTGTACCATCCATCTTCCCTCGCCACTATCCTCTACATGATCTTTAATTTTAGAAAGCTTTGGGTCTTCCTCAAACAAGATTTCTGCCAATTCAAGAAGCCAGGATCGGACCACACTTCCTTTTTGCCAAACCTTACTTATTTTATGCATGTCAAGATTGAACGATGATTTCTCCATCACCTCAAATCCTTCGGCATATGCCTGCATCATGCCATATTCAATTCCATTATGAACCATCTTTACAAAGTGACCGGCACCACTGGGGCCGCAATATAAAAATCCATTTTCCTGGGACAAAGCACTGAAAATTGGGTCCAACTTGGAACAGGCTGTTTGATCGCCTCCTATCATCAAGCAATATCCATTTTCTAATCCCCAAACCCCGCCGCTGGTTCCACAGTCGATAAAGTTAATTCCTTTTTTCTCCAGCTCAAGAGCATGACTTTGTGTGTCTCGCCAGTTGGAATTTCCTCCATCAACAATAGTATCTCCCGTCTTTAATACTTTGGTTAATTCCTCAATATTCTCTTTTACCGGTTCACCTTCTGGAACCATGAGCCAAACAACGCGATGTTGAGGCAAATTCTCTACCAATTCAGGGACAGAAAGGACCCTTAGGAGTTTGTTGCCTTTTCCAAACCCATCGGCTGAAAGATTTGGGTCATAGGCAACGACCTCATGCCCATTTCTAAGCAAACGTTCCACCATATTGGCTCCCATTTTGCCAAGCCCCACAAAACCGATTTTCATTGAACATTCCATAAATTTATTTTTGGAGACAAACACACTAATTTTGACAGCATAACCTTTTTTATTCCAAAACTCTATTCATTCGCCTCTACAAAAATATAGCTAAAAAAAGATCTATATTTCCGACAAGACTAGGAACGGGTGATGGGGAGGCGACGATCTTTGCCAAAAGCTTTAGGAGTAATTTTCACACCCGGAGGACCCTGCCGGCGTTTGTATTCATTCAGATCCACCAACCGGGCGATACGCTGGATTTCGGTTTTGGATAGACCTGCAACCTTGATGTCTTCTATGGATAAATCCTGTTCGATATAACGCAACAAAACCGGGTCGAGCAAATCATACGGCGGTAGCGAGTCGGTATCTTTTTGATTAGGTCGCAGTTCTGCCGAAGGCTCTTTGGTCAAAACATTTTCAGGAATTATTTCTCGTTCCCGATTAATCCAATGACAGAGCTCGTAAACCAAAACTTTGGGAACGTCTTTGATCACGGCAAATCCGCCCGCCATATCTCCATAGAGCGTACAATAACCCATACTTATTTCACTCTTGTTGCCAGTGGTCAAAACCATCCAACCAAATTTATTGGAGAGAGCCATTAAGAGATTACCGCGGATGCGAGCTTGCAAGTTTTCTTCCGCCAGATCAGGCATTGTTCTTTTAAAAGCATCTTTTAGAATAGAATCGTAAGACTTCATCGCCGACTCGATGGGAAAAGTGAAAGTTTTTATATCTAAATTTTTCGCCAGTGCCAGCGCATCATCAATACTGCCTTTGGAAGAATGTGGAGACGGCATCAGCACCCCGATCACGTTGTGGGACCATAACGCATCGACCGCTATTGCCGCCGTCAGGGATGAGTCGATTCCCCCGCTCAAACCTATAACCACTTTAGAAAATCCGTTTTTATGCATGTAATCGCGGGTGCCCAGCACCAAGGCCGAGTACACTTCCTCCTCTTCCGATTTTTGCCTGTAAACACAGGCCGGCAGTTGGGGAACTTTTTTAATTTTGGCTTTCGACAAAGATGCCGGAGCGCGGTAGGAGCGAATTCCTTTAGCTACTGACTTTCTCTTCTTTGGAGACAACGTCACCTCAGCAAAAATAATTTCTTCTTCAAACGAGTTCCCCTGAGTGATGATTTTCCCCTTTGCATCCACCACCAGGCTCTGACCGTCAAACACCAGTTCATCCTGCCCCCCGACT
>Ga0233439_10000772_pt1 | contig 44445 bp, 48 predicted proteins | sample SI_123_September_6_FD_182713 | JGI IMG/M metagenome (GOLD analysis project Ga0233439, IMG submission 182713) | Seawater microbial communities from Saanich Inlet, British Columbia, Canada - SI_123_September2016_100_MG | ecosystem: Environmental > Aquatic > Marine > Inlet | place: Canada: British... | reverse complement strand
GGGTAACGAATGCGGGGGTCAGAGCGCCATGTAATACCACCCTCAACCTGTTTGTGTCCACGAGCGACCAGCACGCTCGAAGCCTCTATTGTCTGGTCAGTTGCCTCAGTCACCCGCTTCGCCATTGTTTGCTGATCGGGGAATACCCTGGCCTGGTGGTGGGGTTTCAGGATCTTTTCAATCGCGATCCTGGTCTGCTCAATTCTCTCTTCCGCTGATACTCCCCCCGTCGCGAGGAAGCCATCAATCTGCACAGACGCTCGAACGCGATCTGGAAACAGCGCCGCAAGCTCTGAGGCGATCGATGCACCCATTGAATGACCGATGACGTTGAACTGGTGCCAGTTAAGCTCATTCGCAACCGCCAGGACTTCCTGGATATCGTAAATCGGGTGGTAGTGAACACCTTCCGCGCGATGAGTTGATAACCCGTGTCCTGCAAAATCAACTGCGACAAGGTTCAATTCGGGAATGAGCGGCGCCAGACGATCAAATGTGTTTGCATTATCCAACCAGCCATGGAGGGCAATGGTGGGTATACCTTCTGGATCACCCCATTGTTTGGCGTGCAACCGCAGACCAAGGACATTAAATGTAAGGGCCTTGCCCTCAATCAGGCCATCGTTCGACATTGTTAATACCTTTTGACATAGCGGGAAACCAACGCTGCTTCCTCATTTTGGGTCACTCAAATCGGGGCGCAGGTTAACACAACCCATAGCTGGAATTGACCAAAACCAGCCTCTGCTATTCCCACCCGCCGTCAAATCATGTAAAAGTCGGCCATGAAGATCCCTAAAAGAATCCAGCCCCTGATTGACGACGGTATCATTGATGCAGTCATCAGCCGTTTGATGAGCGGTAAAGAAGCCGATGTTTTCGTTGTTCGCTGTGGTTCAGAGATTCGCTGCGCCAAGGTTTATAAAGAAGCCATGAAACGCAGCTTCAAACAGGCGGTTACCTACCAGGAGGGTCGTAAGGTCCGCAACAGCCGTCGCAATAGAGCAATGGATAAAGGCTCAAAATATGGCCGCAAGCAAACGGAAGAGATTTGGCAGAATGCCGAGGTCGATGCTTTGTACAAGCTGGACGGCGCAGGCGTGCGAGTTCCAACGCCCTACGGCTGTATCGATGGCGTACTGCTAATGGAATTGATCTGTGATGCCGATGGTGACGTTGCACCGCGTCTTGGCGACGTGACAATGTCACCTGAACAGGCGCTCGAAGATCACCGCCTGGTTATGCTCTATGTTGTACGCATGCTCTGCGTTGGAGTAGTGCACGGGGACCTGTCGGAATTTAATGTACTGCTTGATGAGCAAGGCCCTGTGATTATCGATCTGCCCCAGGCAGTCAACGCGGCCGCCAACAATCAGGCAGAATCAATGTTAAGCCGCGACGTCAACAACATGACTAACTACTACGGACAGTTCGCACCGGAACTGCTGGATACTCGCTATGCAAAAGAAATTTGGGAACTGTACGAAGCAGGAGAGCTACACCCGGATATCGAACTAACCGGCGAATTCCATGAGGATGAGCAAGCCGCCGATGTAGATGCTGTGCTCACAGAAATCAGTGCAGCGATAGAGGAAGAAGAAGCTCGGCTTGAGAGAATGAAACCGGATGAGCTTTAAGCCAACCTGGCTACAGGCTAACCCATCAGCTCGTCTGGGAAATTAGCGTTAGTGTAGACGTTAGTCACATCATCAAGGTCTTCAAGGGCATCGACAAGGCGTAATACTTTCTCACCCATGTCCACATCCAGCTCGCTGTAGTTTTGGGGAATCATTGCCACTTCCGAAGCTGCCGGTTCAAGGCCAGCTGTAACCAGTGCATCTTTGACTACAAGGTAATCATCTGCAGTTGTAGAGACAGTAATAGAACCATCGTCCTCCGTCTCAACATCGTCAGCACCGGATTCTATCGCAATCTCCATGACGTCGTCTTCGCTGGTACCGGGCTCAAAAAGAATCTGGCCCTTTCGATCAAACAGGTATGCCACCGACCCATCGGTACCTAGATTGCCACCCGCCTTTGAAAAAGCATGCCTCACTTCTGCAACGGTTCGGTTACGGTTATCGGACATGGTTTCAACGAGAACCGCTACGCCCCCGGGGCCGTAACCCTCGTAGGTCAGAGGTACAAGCTCTACACCATCATCCCCACCGGCGCCCCGGGCAATTGCTCGTTCCATCGTATCTTTAGGCATCTGCGATGCTTTGGCTTTATCAACAATGGTACGAAGGCCAGGGTTATCTTCAATATTACCGCCACCGTCACGGGCAGAAACGGTCAGTTCACGAATGATCTTGGTAAAAACCTTCGCTCGTTTAGCGTCCTGACCGGCTTTTCGGTGCTTAATATTGCTCCACTTACTATGACCTGCCATTTTTCTATTCCTTAGGCTGCTTTCTCACGGCAATACCGAGCTCTTTTAATTGTTCTGCATCAATCTCACTAGGTGCAGAAGTTAACAAACAGGTCGCTGTCTGGGTCTTCGGAAACGCAATGACATCTCGAATCGCAGTTGAACCGGAGAGCAACATCACGATTCTATCGAGCCCAAAGGCCAGCCCACCATGGGGGGGAGCACCATACTTCAAGGCTTCCAAAAGGAAACCGAACTTAATTTTCGCCTCATTATCGGAGAGTTTCAACACCCGGAAGATCGCTTCTTGAATCTCGGGTTCATGGATACGAATTGATCCTCCACCCAGCTCATAACCATTGACGACCAGGTCATAGGAAACAGAAAGCGTGTCCAGGGGATTAGCCTCCATGTCTGCCACATTTCCAGATGGCCTCGTGAAGGGATGATGCATGGCGGTCATACTACCGTCGTCATTTTCCTCAAACATAGGGAAATCCACCACCCAGCAAGATGCCCAGGGTCGTTCGAACAGGTCCAGGTCCTCCGCCAGCTTGCAGCGCAGCGCGCCGAGCGCATCGCTTACGATTTTTGCTTTGTCGGCACCAAAGAAGATCACATCGTTTACTTGCGCACCCAGGCGATCGAGTATAGCGGTGACCACTTCCTCAGGCAGGAATTTCAGGATAGGAGACTGCAGGCCTTGCATGCCGTTATCCAAACTGTTCACCCGAATATACGCCAAACCCCGTGCGCCATAGATACTGACAAACTTTGTCAGATCATCTAATTTTTTCCGCGTTAGTTGATCGCCGCCGGGGAGCCGCAACGCAGAGACTCTGCAGCTATCATCATTCGCGGGACCACTGAACACCTTGAACTCTACGTCTTTCAAAAGATCCGCGACGTCGACCAGCTCCAACCCAAACCTAAGGTCAGGTCGATCCGAACCAAAGCGCAGCATCGCTTCACTGTATGGCAATACAGGGATGTCTCCGAGGTCCACACCGATAGATTTCTGAAACAACCTGCGGACCAAGCTCTCACTAACGTCCATGACGTCTTGCTGTTCCACAAAACTCATCTCTATATCGATCTGGGTGAATTCTGGTTGTCTGTCTGCTCGAAGGTCTTCGTCGCGGAAACATCGAGCGATCTGGTAGTAACGATCAAAGCCGGACATCATCAGCAGTTGTTTGAATATCTGGGGCGACTGCGGCAGTGCATAAAAGTTACCGGGGTGAACGCGGCTTGGAACCAGATAATCTCGCGCGCCCTCGGGTGTTGCTTTAGTCAGGATCGGTGTCTCGATATCCACGAACCCCTTGTCGTGCATAAAAGCTCGAACCTCATGCATGACTTCAGATCGAAGCCGGAGCTTATCCTGCATCTCTGGTCGGCGAAGATCGATAGAACGATTCCGCAATCGGACGTCTTCACCGGCACTGGAGTGCTCATCAAGCTGGAAAGGAGGCGTCTCGGATTTATTCAAGATATTCAGTTCCAAACCGAGAACCTCAACCTTCCCCGTGGCCATTTTTAGATTAACGGCCTCGCCATCCCGGGCCCGAACCTTACCGATGACCTGGATGACAAACTCATTTCGAACCTGGTCTGCCAGGGTAAATGCAGCTACCGTATCCGGATCGAAAACGACCTGGATAATACCGGTGTAATCCCGAACATCCAGGAATATAACGCCGCCGTGATCACGACGACGATGAACCCAACCACACAGGGAGACTTCTTCACCAATGTGAGAATCCCTCATCTGGCCACACAAGTGGCTACGCATTTTTTATACCTCTAAACGGCAAGAATTAACGAGTTACGGCTGTTAGCTAGCCGCTGCTGGGGTGGAAGGCTTGCTGGACGATGTGCCGGTCGATGTGCCGGTCGATGTACCGGTCGATGTACCGGTCGATGTACCGGTCGATTTATCGCTCGATGACGAGCTTTTCGACGAGCTATCTGAACCAGAACCAGAACCAGAACCAGAGTCAGAACCGGACGATCCGGAACTGCCCGTGGAGTTAGGATTATCGCCAGCCACATTTTTCTTCTTACCGGTTTTAAAGTCGGTTTCATACCAACCACCGCCTTTCAGACGAAACCCGGCAGCGGACACTAGCTTATTAAGCGTTGGCTCATTGCATATTGGACAAACCTTTAACGGTTCATCAGAAAGCTTCTGAAGCTTTTCCATCTTATGGTCACAAGCTTCACACTGGTATTCGTAAATGGGCATGATGGTCCTCATCAGTTATTTGCCAGCTGGAGCCTCCTCCAGCGGCTGCGCATTATAGTAACAATTGAGGACAATGGCGAACGCCCATCATTATTCTTACTTTGCATGAATATAGGGCCATGACCCGATTTTTAAAGGGTTTTCCTTGAACCAGTAATGCCAATCGGATATAAAGCTCACCCAAGAGAAGAAGGCCCAAAAGCCTTCTTCTCTTTTTTATTGATTTTGGATTTATCACACTAGACATATAAGGATTACTGAATGGCTGCTAAAAAGGCTAAAAAAACGGCTATCAAGGATAAGTACACTAAAAGCGCTATCCTTGCAGAACTTGCCGAGACCACAGAACTGTCCAAGAAACAGGTTAGCTCGGTACTTGACGAACTTTCTTCACTCATCGAACGCCATGTTAAAAAAGGCGGCGCTGGTGAATTTACTCTTCCAGGTTTGCTGAAGATCAAAACTGTTAAGAAGCCTTCTCGTCCTGCTCGTAAAGGTGTCCCTAATCCTTTCCGTCCAGGTGAGTTGATGGATGTTGCGGCCAAACCTGCAAGCACCAAGATCAAGGTCCTGCCACTTAAAGGCCTGAAAGAGTTTGTTTAAAGTACAACTTTAATCGAACTGAAAAAGGCCGCAGATTGCGGCCTTTTTTATGGCGCAGCACCAACCGTCTTCATGGGAACACAGCCCTGGCATCCCGACCGATGCGGAGGGACCTTTACTCTGAACTACCCGGACCCAGACCTGAACCGCTCGAATCTTGACTCAGATGAGCCAACGCCCCAGCATTCTCTTCCCAATTCTGGCCATCAAAATCGGTAACAACGACTTCAGCAAAAGTGGCGGAATCAACACACCGAAAATTGACGCTATAACCATCGGGATTCGAACGGGGAAGATAGAACGGTTTTACACCACAGGTTTTGCAGGAATAGTGTTCGGCAACACCGGTATTAAAGGTATAGGTCGTTAACTCATCCCAACTTGTGATTAACTTAAAAGCACTCCGGGGAATGATAAGATGCAGGAAACCGACCCTATCGCAGATTGAACAATTACATCGATGCACATGAACATCAGGTTCTGAGTCAAATTCGAACCGGACATTTCCACAATGGCAATCGCCTCGATGTAACATGAGATATACCTTTCCCAATACACACAGAGCAATAACAACACCAATAGGCAAAAAATACCATTATGAGAGCATCAAAGTACACTATCGCCACCCTGAAAGAGACGCCTGCAGACGCGGAGATCATCAGCCACCAGCTAATGATCCGTGCCGGTCTGATTCGCAAGCTCGCTTCTGGCATTTATTCGTGGCTGCCGATGGGTTTTCGTGTCCTGCAGAAAATTGAACATATCATCCGGGAAGAAATGAACGCCTCAGGCGCGCAGGAAGTGATGCTACCTGTGGTTCAACCCGCTGAGCTGTGGCATGAGTCAGGACGGTGGAGCCAGTATGATGAAGGGCTTTTACTACAGTTCCGGGATCGTCACGATCGTGAATTCTGTTTTGGCCCAACTCACGAGGAGGTTATTACAGACCTGGCGCGTAGCGAGCTAAAGAGCCACAAACAGCTACCGGTTAACTACTATCAGATCCAGACCAAGTTCAGAGATGAGACACGACCACGGTTTGGTGTTCTTCGCTCACGCGAATTCACCATGAAGGATGCCTATTCATTCCATACCGATCAGGTGTCCCTGAATGAAACCTACGAGGAAATGCACGACGCCTACTCCCGAATTCTGACTCGTATGGACCTGGACTTCAGGCCTGTGCTTGCAGATTCCGGCAGCATTGGCGGCAGTGCCTCCGTGGAGTTCCATGTGCTGGCGGAATCTGGCGAAGACAAGATCGCATTTTCCAGCGAGAGTGACTACGCAGCGAACGTCGAAATGGCTGAAGCCCTGGCACCGGCATCCGAAGATGCTGGTCTGCTCGACACTGAGGAGCTCGCGACACCGGGCGTTAAAACCATAGAGGATCTCTGCAAAGCGTTAGATGTCACCGCAAACCGAACTGTCAAAACGTTAATCGTTAAAGGTAGCGAATCCAACCTGGTCGCACTGGTGTTGCGCGGAGATCATCAGCTGAATGCGATCAAGGCGGAAAAAATTGATGGTGTAGCCTCACCGCTGACAATGGCAAATGATGCAGAAATCAAGGCAGAGATTGACGCAAGTACGGGATCCATAGGCCCACAGGGACTATCGATGCCTATCATCGCAGATCGAAGCGCTGCAGCGCTGCGCAACTTCATTGCCGGCGCCAACAAGAATGACTTCCACACACGCAACCTCAACTGGGAGCGAGACGCCAGGGCAACCGCCATTGAAGACATTCGCGACGTCGTAGAAGGGGACCGAAGCCCTGACGGCAAGGGTGAGATCATGTTCAAGCGCGGCATCGAAGTAGGCCATATCTTCCAGCTCGGCGATAAATACTCCAAATCGATGAACGCAACCGTTCTGGATGCATCCGGCAAGGCCGTTGTGATGCAAATGGGTTGCTACGGCATGGGCGTGACCCGACTGGTCGGCGCCATCATCGAGCAGAACCACGATGAAAGCGGCATCATCTGGCCGGAAAGTATTGCTCCGTTCAGAGTGATCGTTATTCCGATTAACGCTCACAAGTCCGAGCAGGTTCGAGCCACGGCCGAATCCCTATATGCGGAATTAACGGATCAGGGAGTGGAAGTGTTGTTGGATGATCGTGAAGACGTAAGACCTGGCGCAAAGTTTGCCGATGCTGAACTGATGGGTATTCCTCATCGAGTGGTGATAGGCGATCGCGGGCTTGATAAAGGCGTCGTGGAGTATGTTAACCGCCGCGAGGGTAACAATAAGGACCTTACCCTGGATCAGGTCCGAGCTTTATTCATCTGACATTCATAGTTTCCTTGATACCCATTGCGGACAACAGCGACGACTCTGTCTGGGGGCCAACCAGGACGCCTGCAATCTTGCCCTCAGGATCAATAAGAACTGTGGTTGGTAATACCTCGGGCATCTCGATGCCCAGGCGGGCCGCCGGATCTTCCTGGTAAACAGGGAACGTTATTCCCATCTTCTCGATCTGCCTTGTTATCTCCTCGCCTTCCGGGGCATCAAAGTTGACACCAAACACGACGACGTTGTCGTTATTTTCATCCAGCCGGATCAGTTCCGGGATTTCCCTAATGCAGGGAGCACACCAGGTAGCCCAATAGTTGATGACCTGCCACTTCCCCTGTATATCCGAATATCGGTAACCATTACCGTCAGTATCAACAAAATCCAGGGGCTGGCTACAGGCGCAAAGCACAACCAGCGAAACGACAACCAACGCTCTGAACTTCAACTCTCTTCTCCCTTGTACAACCGTTCCAGATCCAGTTCAAATACCATGCGCCGCTCTTCAAAGGATTTTGTTAGCTTCTCGTTGACCAGCTTCTCCCAAACTTCACCAGCGACGGTGAACCCTGCTGGTAGCGGCCACGGCATATCCCGGTAGAGCGACCAGAGTGTCACTTCATTTAAATCCTTCGATAAAACAAGCCCACCTTTCTCGACTACACGTATCAGCCCAAGCGTCAGCAGTCGACTTTTGTAGTCGTGCCAGGCCTGCATATCAACCCGGTGACTCAGGCTGGTAATCGTCCTGTCGGTAACCACCTCACCCAACCGATGACAACGGAAGAATTCATGCAGGATGATCAGTATCTGTACCAGTGGCGGTTCCATCTGCGGACTTCGCTGCGACCTGAACAATCCAATGTTCTTGTTGAGTTCTGCACCGAAAAGAACAATTGTCCATGACACGTACAACCAGATCAGGAACAATGGAACAGCCGCATAAGTGCCATAGATCACCGCGAAATCGGTCATAGCCATGACACTCCCGAACAAATGCTTAACCAACTCAAAACAAACCGCAACCACTGCAGCAGCAATAACCCCATGCTTCACAGGTACCTGGCAGTTTGGCACAGCGACATACATGAGCGTAAAAAATGCGGTGCTCAGCACCAATGGGACAACCCCGAATAACTTTGACGCGCCAACGCCGGTAATAATCGGCAACGAAAAAAGGTAGGTCGTGCTCGCGAGTCCGAGAAACATCAGAACGGGACCAAGCGTCAGAATTGCCCAGTACATCAGAATGCGCTGGAAGCCCTGCCTTGGTTCGCGGATACGCCAGATATCATTGAATGATTTTTCGATCGTGTGCATCATCAGGAAAGCCGTGATGCCGACGACTATCAGACTAGGCCCTGACAGGCTCCTTGCCTGAGACGAAAATTGCTGGAGGTATTCCTGTACAACCGATACAGATTCCGGCACGACATTATCGAACACAAAATCCTGCAGCACGTCGCCCACGCCACTGAAAGCTTCAAATGCCTCCAGCACTGTGTAGGTAATTGTGAGCAGGGGCACAACAGCAAACAAGGTCTGGTAGGTCAGAGCGGCGGCGGTCGACTGGCAACCATCCTCGGAGTAATTTTTTACCAGCAGTTTGAAAAAACTCCAGACTGCCTCAATCATTGGCATTAGCATACGAGTTGTTAACATTCAGTTATGAACTTCACGAGGAACGACTATGACTTTAGTTACCATTTATCACAACCCCAAATGCTCCAAATCCAGACAAACACTTGCTCTGCTGGAAGAACGGGACCTGGAATTGCGCATCGTGCCCTACCTCGAATCGCCGCCATCAAAAAGTGAACTTGCTGACATCGTGAAAATGTTAGGTATTGCGGCTGCTGACATTGTCAGGACTGGTGAAGATGAGTACAAAGAATCCGGGTTAACGGCAGATTCATCCGAGAGTGATGTTCTGGACGCAATAATAATAGCGCCAAAGTTGATGCAGCGCCCGATCGTCATCTGTGGAGAGAGGGCACGAGTCGGAAGACCACCTGAGTCAGCCCTGGAGATTCTCTAAGCGATACTAGTGAATGATTTTTTCGCGTTCTTCTTCAATATGAACCGGTTCGGGATCAAAGTCCCCAGCCTCGAACACATCATTGCTGACTTTCACTTCATAGCGGCGGCTTACTACCTGCCCATCGAGAACATCAGGCAATAGCTTCAGGAATTCTTCCATATGGTCTGTTTCAAAATGCCCCTGAAGCGCGTCTACAGACTCCCACTCCTGGAAAAGAAGCAATGTGTTGGGGTCAGTCAGACCAACGTAGAACTCGTAGCTGATGCAACCCTCTTCTTCCTGGCTAGCCTTAGCCATCTGGCGCATCAATTCGAGCGCGTCATCTCTGACTTCAACTTTAACGGGAAACGTACCATGAACAATAATCATCGGGAGCAACAAACTTGGATGGAGTGATCTGCAGTATAGCGCCAAACATGAGGTGTTTCACGTTGACCGGATAAACCGGCCCCACGCTGCCTCTTCAGCTATTCCGATGTACCGCAAAAGGCGACCAGACTTGCGCCACGGGCATCACTACGCTCGTCTGGCAGCAAAGACCAGCCGATGCCCTTCGGCCGCAAATTTTCGTGCGCCGGCCTCACCAAAGCCGGAAGCCGCAACGGTGATCAGGGCTGGTGACCGGGACCGGTGACAGGGACCGGTGACAGGGACCGGTGACAGGGGGGAGTGACCGGGGGGGCTTTGTTGACATCAATGTTGCTGCGCAATGTAACCGATACCATTTTGTTTGAATGCATCAGCAATTTCTTCCAGGATTGCCGGATCATCAATCGTAGCCGGCATTTCGTAGGGCTTTGTATCAACAATTTTCCGGATGACCTGCCTTAATATCTTTCCAGACCGGGTTTTAGGCAGGCGTAGCACCCTGACAATTCGCTTAAAGCTGGCAAACGCACCTACGTCCTTGCGGACCATCGCCACCAGTTCATCTTCAAGTCTGCCTAATTCGATATTGACCCCATCCTTAATCACTACCATCCCTACCGGCACCTGGCCTTTGTCTTTATCCTCAATACCTACCACTGCACATTCCGCCACCGCAGGATGGGCGGCAACAACCTCTTCCATTTGCCCTGTCGACAATCGATGTCCAGCAACATTAATCACATCATCGGTCCTGCCCATGATGTACAGGTAACCATCACTATCGATATAGCCGCCATCACCGGTGTGATAATAACCCGGGTACTCACTAAGGTAAGACTCCACATAGCGCTGGTGATCCCCCCATACAGTTGGCAGGCACCCCGGAGGCAGCGGTAGCTTAATTACTACGGCGCCTTCTTCATCGGCATTTAAGGGCTCGCAGCTCTCTGAAACAACCTGAACGTCAAACCCCGGCACCGGCATCGCTACCGAACCCGCTTTGGCTTCAGCGGGCTCTAAACCCATCGGTATACAGGCGACAGGCCAACCTGTTTCGGTTTGCCACCAGTGATCAATCACAGGCACCCCCAGTATTTCGCGCAGCCATTCATAGGTTGAAGGATCTGTTCGTTCACCGGCAACAAATAAGCTGCGAAGATGACTGAGGTCATACTTTGACAGCAGACTCGCTTCAGGGTCTTCCTTTCGGATCGCACGGAAGGCCGTTGGCGCGGTGAAAAAGACATTCACTTTATAATCAGACAGAATTCGCCAAAAAGTTCCTGCATCCGGTGTACGCACTGGTTTGCCTTCGAACAAAATAGTGGTGCAGCCAGCAAAGAGCGGCCCATACACGATATAGGAATGACCGACGACCCAACCCACATCAGAGGCTGCCCAGAAGACTTCCCCAGCGGCCACGTTATAGAGGTTTTTCATGCTGTAGGTTAGCGCTACGGCATGGCCGCCGTTATCCCTGACCACACCTTTTGGTTTCCCTGTCGTCCCGGAGGTGTAAAGGATATATAAAGGATGAGACGACGGCAGCGAAACAGGATCTACAGGCGCTGCCACTGCCAGCAGTGAATCCCAGTCCCTGTCCCAGGGATTGGCCATTTCCGCGACTGACTCCGGGCGCTGGTAAACAAGACAATGATCAATTTTGTGCTCACTGATTTGAAGCGCCTCATCGATCAGTGGTTTGTAGGCAATAACGTTGGAAAATTCTACGCCACAGGATGCGCACAAAATTGCTTTAGGTGTTGCATCGTCAATCCTTGTCGCCAGTTCTTTTGCGGCAAAACCGCCGAACACCACCGAATGAATAGCACCTAAGCGCGCGCATGCGAGCATGGCTATGACTGCCTGCGGAATCATGGGCATATAGATAATGACTCTATCGCCTTTACTGATACTTAACGAAGCGAGTACACCGGCAAACGTTGCGACTTCACCCCTTAACTCACTATAGGTGTAAGAGGCGGTTGAATTCGTCACGGGTGAATCGTAGATCAGCGCGGTTTGGTCACCGCGGCCCTGCTCTATGTGATAGTCAAGGGCCAGATAAGACGAATTAAGCTCACCGTCAGAGAACCACGCATCATTACCGTTGGTGTCTTTCCCAAGTATGGAGCCAGGCGACTTATACCAGGCCACACTGGTGGCCTGTTCCGCCCAAAACTCCTCGGGATGTACCAGAGATCGTCTAAATGCTGTCTTGTAGTCAGTCACAATGGTTCACCAATTAAAAAAACAACATACCATTAGGCGCTAGAAATAAAAAAGGGGCTAAAAGCCCCTTTTTTGTCTCTAGCGCCGTTTCCGGCGTTTCTTCATCGCATCCAGCTGAGCTTTATTGGGCTGGGCTCTCACTAGCTTCCGGTAGAGAAGAGACTTCTTGGAAATCTTCTTATGCTGTACATAAAAGTCGACCGCTTTCTGCCAGGCCCCCTTTAAACCATGAAGATTGATTGACACCGTTGTATTAACGATTTTATCAAGTTTCGTTGACATGATACCAATTTGAAAAACAGGGGTACGCGTACCACTCTTTTCTGTTTTCATTCTGAACAGAATGCCACGAACTTTCCCTTTAGTATCAAACAGTGAAGATCGAGCGACTTCGGTTTTGGCTTTGGCTTGTTGCTTTGCCAAGACAGCATCTCTTGATTCCGCTTTAGCTTTTACCTTGGCACGATCTGCGCCTCTCATTCTTTTCCCGTTTGCCTTTAACGAGAAATATTCCTGAAAAGTTTTACCCGCAATCTGACGTCTAACTCGAAACCCGTGAAACCTTGTCGTGTCCAGTAGTTCTACGCTCATTTATTCTTCCTGTTTTTATCTGTTTTCGGGCGCGCCCATCCCCGCACTATCGCAGGACCGAACTTAATCCAAACGTCAGGACAATTCGTTAAGACGCAATAGTAACGCATATTTTCAGCCATAGGAGAAAACTTCCGACCAATCATTGCGTTTTCCTACGCTATGCACCGGCGGTGTTTACCACCGCACCGGATTCGACCAGCTCATTAATTTCTGCTTCGCCAAGGCCTGCTTCCTGCAACACTGTTAGCGTGTCCTCACCGGGAATACGAGAGCCATGGCTGACACCTACTTCAGACCTGGAGAACCGGGGCGCTGGCGCTGGCTGGACAATACCGTCTAATTCAATGAACGAATCTCTCGCTACGTGGTGTGGATGATTAGGAACTTCATCCAGCGCCAGCACGGGAGCGAAACAGACATCCGAACCTTCCATAATGTCGCACCACTCGTCTCTTGTTTTTGTTTTGAATACTTCAGTAAGCTCAGCCTTAAACTCAACCCACTTGCCCTGCTCCATTTGCGCACTGAACCTGTCGACATCAAGACCAGCCTTCTCAACCAGCAGCGCATAGAACTGGGGCTCGATCGAGCCAAGAGAAATATATTTGTCATCTTTGGTCCCATAGGTGCCGTAGAAATGAGCCCCTCCATCCAGCAAATTGGTACCGCGCTCCATGCTGAATACACCGGCTGCGTGCATGGTAAAGAACATCGACATCAAGGTTGCAGCGCCGTCGATCATCGCAGTATCCACGACCTGCCCCGTCCCCGATTTCTGTGCTTCCAACATCGCGCATACAAGACCAAAAGCCAGGAACATGCCACCCCCGCCAAAATCACCAACCAGATTAAGGGGTGGCACGGGCTTACCTCCGGCTTCACCTATCGAATGCAGTGCCCCCGCAAGGGCAATATAGTTAATATCGTGACCGGAGGCCTGCGCCATCGGGCCTTCCTGACCCCAGCCAGTCATGCGGCCGTAGACCAGTTTCCCATTGCGACCCATACATTCTTCCGGGCCAACACCGAGCCGCTCAGTTACCCCGGGGCGGAAACCTTCAAACAATGCATCGGATGATTCACAAAGCTTCAGGACGACTTCCCTGCCAGCAGCGCTTTTAAGATCAACAGCAATGGACTTACGCCCCCTTGTCAACACATCCTTTGGTCTGCGCGCCGGAGCGCCTGCCCGGTCTACCCTGATGACCTCTGCACCCATGTCAGAGAGCAACATCCCGCAAAATGGTCCCGGGCCGATGCCCGCAAGTTCTATGATTTTAGTACCTGTTAAAGGTCCCATGTGACTGACTCCACTCTAATTAGCAAAGCTGTATTTAGTCACATCCAAATTTGCAGGGCAAACGAAGGGTTAATGATTGATCAGCAGATGAGCTGGCGATCAAGATGGGCTATCATTGCCGCGCCCGTCTATCCACCGGAATAAGCGAACCCCAAGACCATGGACCTGTTAGAACACATTGAAATTGAACCCCCTGTCCCCGCCCGCTCAACTGTCATCTGGCTGCACGGCCTGGGTGCAGATGGTCATGATTTTGAGCAGATTGTGCCAGAATTGAAGCTTCCCGAAGACTCAAGCATTCGATTTATCTTCCCGCACGCGCCTATACGGCCAATCACCATTAACGATGGCGCTGAAATGCGCGGCTGGTATGACTTTATCCCTCATTCCGAAACAGCTGGTCATGACGACATCATTGAATCGTCAGGCCAGATCGCGGCTTTAATTGATCAGGAGATAGCGCGCGGCATCCCCTCACAAAATATTTTGCTGGCAGGATTTTCCCAGGGTGGGGTCATTGCATTACACACGGGCACGCGCTGCCAGCAAAGAATTGCCGGCATCCTGGCGATCTCAACCTACCTGCATGACTTCACCGGCACGGAAAACGACATGACCGATGCCAACCTTGCTATCCCAATCATGATGGCACACGGCACCCACGACCAGATGATTCCAATCATGCGGGCGGCAACATCACGAGAAAATTTGATCCGACTCGGCTACGACGTCCGATGGTTCGACTACCCAATGGAACATCAGATTTGCCTGGAAGAGGTCGAACAGATTGCCGCTTTCTTCCAGGAAGTCCTGCCGAAATGACGAGAGAAATCCAGCTAGTACCAAGCTCTGGTGCCTGGCTTCGGTGTGTACTGGCTAATTTCGATGAGTTCCTCATAGACCATGCGGCTAACGAGCGCAAAGCCTCTTCCATGGCAATGTCACTCGTCGCCCACTACCCCGACAAGCCTGATCTGGTGCGTGAAATGGTAGACCTGGCGTTAGAAGAGTTGACTCATTTCAAGCAGGTTATTCGCCTGATGCGGCAAAGAGGTCTTTTCATGACTCCTGACGAGAAAGACCTTTACGTCAACCAAATGCGCCACCACGTGCGTGGTGACACAGAAGGTTATTTCCTGGATCGGTTACTGTCGGGCGCGGTTATTGAGGCAAGGGGTGAAGAACGGTTCCGCCAGCTTGCAGATCACCTGAAAGACGAAAAACTGAAGGTTTTCTATATGGCCCTCGCCAACTCCGAGAAAGGCCACCATCAGTTGTTTCTGCGTCTCGCTTTACAGTATTTCAACGACCAGATTGTAGACAAGCGACTAGCCGAGTGGATAGTGACAGAAAAAACCGTTATTGAAGGTATCCCCGTCCGCAGCCGCCTCCATTAGGACCCCTTCACCATAAGCCCTTCGCCATGAGCCTTTCACCATGAGCTTTTCACCATGAGCTTTTCACCATGAGCCTTTCACCATGAGCTTTTCACCATGAGCCTTTCACCATGAGCTTTTCACCATGAGCATGGGTACGCAGAACGAAGCGGTCACCAAATACCTGGACCGATACGCAGAAGTGGAAGCTGCTATCAAGCTGCCAGGCAGGCAGTATGACTACAGTCTGGTCATTCCTGCGTTTAATGAAGATCACCAAAGTGTGCTCAAAGTGTGGCAGCAGATTAAGCCGGGCACCTCTTTCATCGTCATCCTCGTGGTTAACAGCCATGTTGAGGAAGATCACTCAGCCCGAATGTTGATTGACGGGCTGACGAGTCATCAGCAAATTAGCCAGCTAACAGATCACGCCCAACTGGTTGAAAAAACTGACGGTGCCACGGGCCCCGACCTATTGATCATAGATCGTTTCTCCCGCGGCTACAGCATTGATAAAAAACAGGGTGTCGGCCTCGCCCGCAAGGTCGGGATGGATATCGCAGCTTCCCTGATTAACCAGGGGGTGGTTTCAGGCAACTGGCTGTTTACCACTGACGCAGATGCAGAACTGCCTGAAAATTACTTCAACGTTGAAACCGGAAGTGCTGACGCCGCTTTCATTTACCCTTTTAAACATGTCGCGCAACCAGGTCTGGAATTACCCATGCAGCTGTATGAGCTCAGCATGTTGTATTACGTCGCGGGACTTCGCTGGGCGAACTCACCCTATGCTTACCCCACTATCGGCTCCACGATCAGCTGCTCACTGGATCGATACGCCGCAGTTCGAGGCTTTCCAAAACGAAACACTGGTGAAGATTTTTACCTGTTGAACAAACTGCGTAAAACCGGTGAGATCAGACTGGCCGGTGGAGACCCCATCATCATCTCTGGAAGAATCTCAGATCGCGTCCCTATTGGCACAGGCCAGGCGATCAGGGCTATTCATGCCCTGGATTCGCCCATCGCGGAATTCACGCTCGAACATCCCAGTTGTTTTTCGCAACTGAAGCGTTTCCTTGAATGGCTGAACGGTATCTCTGTCACGCAGCCAGGACAACTGTCCACTGGTGACCCCAACACCGACGACTATGTCCGACAGATGGGTCTGATTCCACACTACGAGCGCAAAAGGCAGCAGTCCCCAACGCCCGCGGTCATGCGAAAACACCTGAATGACTGGTTCGATGGCCTGAAAACCCGGCAGTTTATCCACCATTTCCGGGATCAGCACTTTGGACGGGTCACCGTCGCAGAACTGGAAAGCACCCCTTTCATGCCTGACGTGAAGGATGAAACGCATGACCCTGATGCCGAGGTCGAAACATTAAGGGCCTCATTACATGCTTTTATCTATCACCAGAATACCTGTTAAGTGGTAGAATTAGCGCCGCTTTTACCAGCTAAAGCACTAAAAATGAACAGAATATTCATAGACGGGCAAGCCGGGACAACCGGCCTCCAGATTCACGAGCGATTATCGGTTCGAACTGACATCGAGCTCATCGAGATCGATCCTGCGGAAAGGAAAAATCCTGACGCCAAACAATCAATCATCGACCAGGCTGATGTCGTTGTCCTTTGCCTGCCCGACGATGCGGCCAGGGAAGCTGTCAGGAACACCAAAAACACCCATACCCGTTTTATCGATGCGAGTACCGCCCATCGTGTCAACCCTGACTGGACCTATGGCATGCCGGAACTGATGCCGGGCCAGCGAGAGGCCATCGCCTCAGCAAGACTCATCTCAAACCCAGGTTGTTACCCGACCGGTTTCCTCGCCACAGTAAAACCGCTGATCAGTGCGGGCGTTCTTGGACACGATGCACTCATGAGTATCAGTGCGATTTCCGGGTATAGCGGCGGTGGTCGTCAGCTGATCGAAAAATATGAATCAGAGGGTGCCAACTGGCCGGCAAGGCCATACAGCCTGGCATTGAAACACAAGCATGTACCAGAGATGGCACAGTATGCCGGGCTCTCAACCAACCCGCTCTTCACGCCGACCGTGGGTCACTTTTATAAAGGCATGTTGGTTTCCGTGCCCATACACAAGGACCAACTGGTTAAAACCAGCTCCATTGAAAATATCCATCAGCTCATTAGCGATCGATATGCCACTGAGCCCTGCATCAATGTCATGCCACTTAACGACGATGCCGAACTACAGGACGGGTTCCTTAATCCAGAGGCCGCCAATGGGACAAATCGAGTCGATGTGTTCGTTTATGGCCATAACGATCAAATGATGCTGATCGCAAGGCTAGATAATCTGGGTAAAGGTGCTGCCGGCGCTGCCGTACAAAACCTGAACCTAATGTTGCAAGTCACAGAACTGGAGGGCTTGTCGCTATGACGGATCCTCGCGCAAGACAATCAGAATTACTGGATATTTTTGAAACCTATATCGACGCTGGACTGAAGCTCGACCTGACGCGAGGGAAACCTGCCGCTGAACAACTGGACCTGTCCAACGATCTGGATGGCATTCTTGAGGGTTTCTACCTGTTGCAGGGTGGCACAGATGTGCGCAACTACGGTGGTATCCTCGGCATTCCAGAGGCACGGCAACTAGGTGCTGAGTTTATGGGAGTAAAATCCGAGCAAGTGATGGTAGGCGGCAACAGCAGCCTTAACCTGATGTATCAATATGTTGAACACATGATGGCGCATTGGGGCGGTGAACCCGTCAAGTTTCTCTGCCCGGTACCCGGCTATGACCGGCACTTCACCATCTGCGAACATTTCGATATTGAAATGATCACGGTACCGCTGAATGATGATGGCCCGGACATGCAGCAGGTGAAGGAACTCGTCTCAAAGGATGCCGCTATTAAAGGTATCTGGTGTGTTCCCAAATATTCCAACCCGACGGGCAACACCTACTCGAAAGAAGTCGTTGAGCAGTTCGCGGAAATCCCCAAGGTCGCCGGTGATAACTTCAGGGTCTTCTGGGACAACGCCTACGCAGTTCATGATCTGGTGGAACAGGGTGATGAACTCCCCAGCCTAATGACTGCTGCTGAGAAAGCCGGCACAACAGACAGCATCGTTATGCTGGGTTCAACCTCGAAGGTCACTTTTGCGGGCGCAGGCATTTCTTTCCTGGCCACCAGCACAACTCAGCTCGCCGCTTTTGAAAAATTTCTTTCGGACCAAATGATTGGCTTCGACAAGGTTAACCAACTGCGTCATGTTCGTTTCCTGAAAGACATCGATGGCATCAAGGCCCACATGGCAAAGCACCGGGACATTATCAAGCCGAAGTTCGACCTGGTACTGAAGAAGCTCGAGGAGCATCTGGCAGGAAAAAACATGGCAAGCTGGAACAGCCCACGTGGCGGTTACTTCATCTCACTGGACACACGCCCCGGGCTTGCCACGACCATTATCAGCATGGCCGCAGATGCGGGGGTCAAACTGACACCTGCGGGGGCAACTTTCCCCTACGGCAAGGATCCGAAGAATACGAACATCCGCCTCGCCCCAACTTTCCCAGGGCTGGCCGAGCTCGAGAGCGCCATGGACGTGTTTGTCACCTGCGTGGAGCTTGCATCCCTGAACGCTGAACTGGATTAACCGGTGCTGCTTCAGCCACTAGACCAGGCAGTCTTAGCGCTATATTTCGCCCTCATGCTGGGCCTGGGCATCTACTTTTCCCGAACCAACAAGACGACTGAACAATACTTTTTAGGCGGCCGTAATTTTAGTGGCTGGGTGATTGGCCTGTCCCTGGTTGGCACTTCAATCAGTTCGATCACTTTCCTTGCTTACCCAGGCGACGCGTTCAAAACAAACTGGCTTCGTTTCCTGCCGAACCTGATGTTGCCGGTCGCGATCATCTTTGCGGCTTATTACTTTCTGCCGCGCTTACGTAGAAATAACAGTGTCACTGCGTACGAGTTTCTGGAAGGCAGGTTTGGACCTTCGGTCCGCGGATATGCTGCCATTGCATTCCTGATCGCACAACTCGCGCGGATCAGCATGATTCTTTACCTGATTTCCCTGGTGATACAAACCATCACAGGACTCGATGCCGAGTACAGTGTCGTGGTCGCGGGTGTCTTCGTCGCTGCCTATACAATCCTCGGCGGCATCGAGGCTGTTATTTGGACCGATGTTATTCAGACTATCGTGTTGATCGCGGGCGGCCTGTTCTGCATTGTCACGATCATTTCACTGGTACCCGGCGGCCTGACCGAAATTATCGAGACGGCCTGGTCCGCCAACAAACTGGGTGTGGGAACGGTCAGCGACACCGGCTTTGAGCCTGCCAACTGGGGGCTCGCCCTTAGCGAGAAGACCGCCACCATGATGCTCTTTATAGGGCTGATCAGCTGGCTGACTGAATACTCAAGCAATCAGAATACGGTGCAGCGATTTTGCGCTTCAAAAAGCGAACTCGAGGCTCGCAAGGCAATGTTCATCTGCGCCCTGGTGAGCATTCCTGCCTGGGCCTTCTTCATGTTCCTGGGCACCGCGCTCTGGGTGTTCTTCCAGCACCAGCCAGCCGAACTTGCAACAAGCATCCTTGCCGGCGGCAATCGCGCGGAAGAAATACTACCCTATTTCATTACCCACTATCTGCCGAGCGGTCTTGTTGGACTGGTCATTGCAGCCGCAATTGCGGCAGCAATGTCATCACTCGATAGCAGTATCAACGCGATCGCTACTGTCTCGACTCATGATATCTACCGCCGATTCCTGAAAAAAGACCAGCTTGATGCACATTACCTGGCCTTCGCCCGCACCATCACAACGCTGGCTGGCATTCTCATGATTGCAGGAGCCCTGTACCTGCTCGATACGACCACCACCACCCTGCAGGACACAGCGACCATTTTGACGGCCCTTCTGGCGGGCGGTCTCCTAACCATCTACTTAATCGGATTTTTCTCGAGCAGATGCAGTACAATCCACATTCTTCTGGGTATTGCGGCCACTATGGCCTTTACTCTCTGGACAATAGCCTCGTCACGAAGCGCTATCGACTATCCATTTGACCTTTACTATACGGGGCTACTCGGTAACATCGTGATGTTTCTCGTGGCTTATGGCAGTTCTTACGTCATTAAGCCAACAACAACTTAATTAACGAAGTGAATCGCTTGACTGAATTACCTGAAGATTTTGCACGACTGAACCTCCCTGAACCGCTGGAACACGCAATTCTGGACCTTGGGTTTCAAAACACCACACCGGTACAGGCAGAAGTACTACCACACTCTCTGGACGGCGCAGACATTATTGCCCAGGCGCAAACCGGGACCGGCAAGACTGCCGCATTCCTGCTTTCCATCATTACTTACGACCTTGAGAACCCAACACTGGGTTCTCGGCCACCGGGAACTCCGTTTTCGTTGATCATTGCGCCGACCCGCGAACTGGTGATGCAAATTGCGAGCGATGCAGAATCGCTGATTACGTATACCGATATCCAGGTCGCCACCCTCGTAGGTGGGATAGATTACGAAAAACAGAAAACCAAATTGAAAAAACCAGTCGATATTGTGGTGGCGACACCGGGCAGGCTTCTCGATTTCGCCCGCAACAATATCGTTGACTTATCTCAAGTAGAAATCATGATCATCGACGAAGCGGATCGAATGCTGTCGATGGGATTCATTCCGGACGTCAAAGCTATCGTCAGCAGAACGCCCCGCAAAGAAAACCGGCAGACACAATTGTTTAGCGCAACTTATAGCGAAGATATTAAACGTCTTGCTAAATCCTGGACGCTTGATCCGGTTCGAATCGAGATCGCACCAGAGCAACTGGCAGTAGACACGGTCGAACAGAAGGTTTTCCTTACTTCCGAAGACGAAAAGTACAAGGTGCTTTACAACCTGATCAAGGTTTATGAGATTGAGCGGGTCCTGGTTTTTGCGAATCGGCGGGATCAATGCCGCAACCTGGAGTCCAAGCTACGCCGTCATGGGTTTAAAACCGGACTGTTAGCGGGCGATGTGCCCCAGAAGAAACGCATCCGGACACTGGACGAGTTCAAATCAGGAGAAGTAGAGATACTAGTCGCGACAGATGTGGCTGGTCGAGGTCTTCATATCGATGACATTACCCATGTCATCAACTACAACCTGCCAGAAGACCCTGAAGACTATGTTCACCGTATCGGCAGGACGGGCCGTGCCGGTAGTGAGGGAACTTCAATTACCCTCGCATGCGAAAATGATTCATTTATGTTGCCGAACATTGAGGAATTGCTTGGCGTAAAGTTTAACTGCGAGAACCCGCCGGAGGAATTAGGTGCAGATATCCCGGCCCTGCCGCCGATGAGTGCCGCAGAACGCGCCAGCATTCCGAAACGAAACACACGCGGCAATGGCCGGTCAAACGATAGACAAAATAACCACAGACGAAGGTAAGGTTACTCATTGGTAGATCTGGAACCAGAGTAGCTGAGAGTGCCAGAGAGTACCTGAGAGTACTGAGAGTGCCTGAGAGTGCCTGAGAGTGCCTGAGAGTGCCAGAGAGTAGCTGAGAGTGCCTGAGAGTGCCTGCATGAATGACAAACCGTTCCCGCTGCTAACCGCCAAAGCCATCAGCGAAACGGATGAAGTCAAACACGTCCATCAATTCAATACGAACGCCATTCGGCACACCAGATCTATCGGCGATATCCTTGGGCTTGAACATCTGGGGGTGCACCTGGTCAGGATTGCGCCAGGTAATGACACGACACAGTTTCATTTTCACCACCAGGATGAAGAATTCATCTACATTCTCGAGGGTAAAGGCACAGCAGAAATCGGTGATGAACTGGTCGAAGTAAAAGCCGGCGATTTTATGGCCTTCACCCAGAACTCACTGCCCCACTGCATGCATAACTCCAATGCTGAAGATCTCGTTTACCTGATGGGTGGCACACGTTCAGACATCGACGTCTGCGACTACCCAAAAATCAATCGCAGAATGTATCGGGAAAATGGCAAAAAAACCTTTGTTGACCTGAGTCAGGTCGATGATATCTAGGGCTGCGTGCCTGATTGTACTGACCTGTCTCGCGGGATGCTCCTCATTTCCCTACAACTCCATCCCCGGCCCGATTGGGACAATTACCGCCGCCGCCGGGTTGCCCTCAGTGACCAGAAACAACCGACCCTATATCCTGGCTAAACATTCGAAAATCTACATCGGTGACATCATCGGTACCGACAGAAGGTCGGCAGTCGGATTGGCGCTGGTCTCGGGGCAAACCATCGACATCCCCCCACAAACCCAATGGCTTGTGATGGACATGACCACTAACGGTGTCGACTACAAATCCAGCTCCAGCCTTGTCCAAGGCGCCTTACAGGTAAAAGGCCCCGGCGACACACCGCACGAATTTATTATCCGTACTGCAATTGCAGAACTTCAGACGCTCGCAGAGCACTTCTGGCTGGGGTATCACAAGCAAGGCAATTCGGGTCTGATAGTGATTGCGATGGATGCTGTGCCTGTGACAGTGCGTAACCGCAACGGCGCAACAACCCTGACGGCGCCAAGGCAAACCACCACTGTTGCACCCGGCGTTGCGCCTCAAAGCACCGTGAACTGGACTCAGCAAAAACTGCGGAACACCATCGAGTACTACAACGAACGCCCCCGCTAACCGACTAAACAAACCCTATAGACCTGGCAGAAGCACAAAAACCGAGCAGGGGAAGAACAACCTGGCGTTGTTCAATGGACATAGAATCCCTCCTCAGCCTGCAGGAAACACCTAAAAGACTATTAAAATCTTCAACTATCGCCCCACTGGTCGTGGTAAGCTAGCGTTTGGCCTGCTTGTACAAGTCAAGCGCCAGTCCATCTACGCCGCTTAATTGCGGAATTTGGTGCTCTACTAAGTTCATGTTCTGATTTTGTAATGGTGATAGCAAAACCAGAATTATTTTTTCACCAAAGGTAAGAGTGATATGAGTAAAGGTACAGTTAAGTGGTTTAATGCAGATAAAGGTTTCGGATTTATTACCCCAGAAGACGGCGGTAAAGATTTGTTTGTCCATCATTCAGAAATCCAATCCGGCGGAGAATATGCAACATTGAATGACGGCCAGACTGTTGAATTCGAAGTAGGACAGGGTCAGAAAGGTCCCTGCGCAAATAAGGTTGTTGCTGTTTAAACCTATTGCACATAACGAATAGGTTAAGCGGGTGCGCGATGCGCAGTCGCTTGCCTATGCGTTATTTGTTCAACCTCCAACAGAGGTGGGTGTGAACCAAGTAGCTTGCCGCTGCTCCCGCAGACTAGCTTTCACCCCATTGATCCCAAAACGTTACCTCTTCTGCCGGCTTTCGGTCTGCAGGTTTTAGTCTGGCCCCTAGTGTATAAGCCGCGGGCAACATCACCGTCTGCGTCACTCCTTCAGGGATATTAAGTATTTTGGCGATTTCGTCTTTGCGTGAAGTCAGTAGCGATGTCCAGGTCGTGCCTATTCCCCGCGCGCGCATAGCCAACATAAGTGACCAGGCCGCAGGTAATATTGAACCGAAGAATCCAACCTGACCTGAGACATCTTCGGTCGGCTCACCGATGGCAAACACAAACACCATGCACGGTATTTCATGCAGGCGTGACATGAGCGCATTGTGGGTCGGCTTTAAGGTAACACCCCGGGTTTCCCCTATCTTTACCAACACATCACAGTAGATCTCTGCGATCTGTTTCTTGATCTCTGGGTCCGTCACGACAAGAAAGCGCCAGTTCTCCCCGGCGAGTCCCGTGGGTGCCTGCACCGCTACATTGATGCATGCTTCCAAGTCTTCTCGACTGACTGGCCTCGTGAAGTCGAGCTTCTTACGCACTGATCTGGCAGTACTAAGCACATGCTCTACACGTTCAGTTATTTCATTATCCATAGTCCGAAAATCCATTGTTCGATAAACCATAGCTCTATAAACCATAGCTCTATAAACCATAGCTCTATAAACCATAGCTCTATAAACCATAGCTCTATATGATTATGATTCAATTCTCTTGATGCTTTAAGCGTAATGCATCCAAAATGCATTGGCGAGCCAAACCCTCTATCATTGCCCCGTTCTTAATACAGACACATCAGCTATGCCGGTAGTAAAAGAAGAAGAGATCAACGTTCTTGGTACCAGGTTGGAACCATGCAGTACTGACCCGGTGACCGGATTTTTTCGGGATGGCTGTTGCAACACCTGCGATGAAGATGTCGGTTCTCATACGGTTTGCATTGAAGTGACATCAGATTTTCTTGAGTACTCACGGTTCGCCGGTAATGATCTTTCTACTCCGCATCCGGAATTCCAGTTCCCCGGCCTGAAAGAAGGCGATCGGTGGTGTCTTTGTGCCGGAAGATGGCTTGAAGCCTACGAAAAAGGAATGGCTCCAAAAGTATTCCTGAACAACACACACAAGAAGGCACTGGACGCTGTGCCCCTTGATCTGTTTCAGCAGCACGCCGTAAGGATTAACTAGCACATTGGCCATTGAACCCGACATTCAGAAAGTAAAAACCAGTATCCATGTCTGGCACCTGGAGATGACCAGCAGGCCCGAGACATCAGAACCAGACACTCATCCATACCAGTTATTAAAGGTTGAACATCCCCTGCCGGAATTGAACCGGTTTCTGTATGCCACCGTCGGAGCACCCTGCATGTGGTATATGCGGCTTCCGTGGAAGTGGCAACAGTGGCAGGACTACGTCGCCAAAAAAAGTATTGAAACCTGGGTCGCTTACCAGGGTGCGACGCCTATCGGTTACTTCGAACTGGAGAAACAACCCCGCGGCAGCACGGAGGTTGCCTATTTTGGATTGATCCCCGAATTTGTCGGCCAGGGTTTAGGCAGGCAGTTGCTGCAGGATGCCATTAACAAAGCCTGGGACACCGCAGACAATCGGATATGGTTGCATACCTGCACGCTGGATCACGCTAACGCACTGCCTAACTACCTGAATCGCGGATTTAAGGTGTTTAAGGAAGAAGATTTTGAAGACATGATCCCAGCCGAACCACTGCAACCCTGGGAAGGCGCCGCAAAACCGGCCTAAAGACCGGCTTTTAGTTCATCACGAAAATCAGGGTGTGCGATTTCAATCAGCCGTTCTGCTCGCGATGCCAAAGACTCATTCCTGAGCTTTGCAATACCAAACTCAGTCACCACAATATCCACATCAGTTCGCAGCGCAGTGACCAGGGTAACCCGGGGCACTATTCGCGACACAGTTCCACCGCGTGCAGTCGAGGCCAATGCGACAATAGAGCGCCCGCCGCCTGAAGCCTTGGCTGACCTCATGAAATCGACCGACCCCCCGGTTCCCGATATCTGTTTGGTGCCAGCTACTTCTGCATTCACCTGGCCCATCAAATCGATTTCGACCGCCGAGTTAACTGAGACAAAATTATCCAATTGCCCAATGACACTCACCTCATGGGTGTAGTTAGCACTTTTGAAAACAACACCTTCTGCCAGAGGATCATGTGCCAGCCAGTCGAGCAGTTCTTCGGAGCCAAGCGCCATGCCAAGAATATGTTTACCTTTATCGATGGCTTTACGACTTCCGTTCATGTTGCCATTACGAATCAGCGCAAGCACACCGTCATCCATCAGCCCGCCGTGAAAACCAAGGTCACTACGCTCACCCAAATTCGCGAGGATGGCTGCCGGTACTGCGCCAATACCTGTCTGCAAACAATCGCCGTCTTTGATCAGCGTCGCGATCTGTTCGCCAATTTTATTTGACACATCATCAATGTCACCGACCGGGAAAACAGGTTTTTCTCTCCCAACATCGAGCAACAGGTCGACCTGGAGAGTATCAACAAGCTTTGTGCCGATCGGTGCGACAAAACTGTTGTTTTCTTCGACAATGATATGTTTTGCATTCGCGAGCACCGCATCCAGGAAGTCCACATTGGGCCCGTAACGCAGTGCGCCATTCCTGTCCCGTGCTGCCTGAAGTAACGCCACATCCAGCTTTGTCGTTCTCAGGTAGTCGAACGCGGTGCGCATATGCATAGGAATGAAGTTAACCCTACCTTCCTTAAAGCTGTCCTGAATATAGGGCGTCATAAAGAAAACGCTCATGCTCGCATCAGGGGTTATCCGCGTCAGGTCACGCTGATTCACCGCGCCCAGAGGAAACTGGGTGTAGTGAACCCCGCTACTGCCCTGACAATGAGCCTGGACTGCATCTAGCAGGCCACGGGGTTCGGCGCAGCTACCCCCTACGTAAACACTCGCGCCGGGGCATAGCAGACTGTTCAGTTCTTTTAGGTCAGTTTTCATTAGCGCGACACTTTATCAGGGTTTTAGTTACAATGCCGTGACCAGTCGACTATAACGGATACACCGATGAGTGAAGCAATCGCCAATTTCCCGAACATTCCTGATGCCTGGGAAATACCGCTCGAGAAGATAAACGTGCTGGACCCTGTTCTGTTCGAGAACGACGCCCATTGGGATTTTTTTGAACGGCTCCGAAAAGAAGACCCTGTACACCTGAACCAGGACGACGAGTTTGGGCGCTATTGGTCGGTCACCAAGTTCAACGACATCATGACAGTCGACACTAATCACGATATTTACTCGTCCGACGGCGGCATTACGATTGGTCCACCCGCCAGTCAGGTGGCAACCGGTCAGACCATGCAGACGCCAATGTTCATCGCCATGGATCCGCCGAAACACGATGTACAGCGGGCGACAGTCTCTCCGGTGGTTCAGCCCTCTAACCTCGCGAAACTGGAAGATACCATTCGAACTCGCGCCGCTGGCATCCTGGACTCACTACCACGGGGTGAAACCTTTGACTGGGTCGACACTGTTTCAATTGAACTGACCACTCAGATGCTCGCAACACTGTTTGATTTCCCGTTCGAAGATCGGCGAAAGCTGACGCGCTGGTCCGATGTGGCGACCGCTGCCCCCGGCCAGGGTATTGTTGACTCACTGGAACAGCGAAAGGAAGAACTGTTTGAGTGCCTAGAATACTTCACCAGACTCTGGAATGAGCGAGTAAATGCAGGGCCCGGAAGCGACCTTATCTCTATGCTTGCTCATGGCGAGAGCACCAAAAACATGCAACCACTCGAGTTTCTGGGCAACCTGATCCTGTTGATTGTGGGTGGCAATGATACGACGCGAAACTCGATTTCCGGCGGCGTACTCGCACTGAACGAGAACCCGGACCAGTACGAAAAACTCAGGAATGACCTGTCACTGATTCCAAGCATGGTCCCGGAAATTATTCGCTGGCAGACACCACTTGCTTATATGCGCAGAACCGCATTAAAAGATACAGTGCTAAACGGTAAACAGATCAAGGAAGGTGACAAGCTTCTAATGTGGTATGTCTCTGGCAACAGGGATGATGAAGTCATCGACAACCCTAATGCGTTCATTATTGACAGGGCCAAAGCCCGTCATCACGTATCATTTGGTTTTGGCATCCATCGCTGCATGGGTAATCGCATGGCTGAAATGCAACTGCGAATCGTCTGGGAAGAAATCATGAAACGCTTTCGAAAGGTCGAGATCGTGGGCGATATTAAACGCACCCACTCCTCCTTCGTTAAAGGCTACACCCATATGCCCGTCAGAGTGTACGAGTGGTAACCACTGAGGGTCTCCTCTCACTCAAGCACCAGATGCCTGCGGACCAGCTCTCCGGAGAAGTCGATTATCATCGCCTCTGGATGTCCCGGCTTGACGAGTCCTGGTCCGCTGAGCAAACAGCTTTTGCAGGCGGACTCATCTCTGACAGGCTGGCGTTCCTGTTTATCTCCGGTTACCAGGCCGCTGTACGACGGACGTTCAACCTGGCTAACCGCGCATGGACCGTCCTCGCGATATCTGAAGATCGAAACCCTGATCATCCCAGACCCGGACTCACCGAATCAAACGGTCGGGTGAATGGCTTCAAAACCTGGGTGGCAAGTAGCCGGTTTGCGCAAGACATTATCGTCTCTGTTGATACCACCAGGCTATTCATCGCAAACAGAAACACTCCCGGATTAAGCCTGGCACACAAGGACGCACCAGGGTTTCTTGGCGACATGAGCCAGGGCATTGTTGAATTCAAGGATGTATCGATCAGCGACCTGCAGGCGCTTGGTGAGTTTGACCTGAAACTGTTTGCCAAACGTGAACCCCTGTACCTTTACTTTGCTTTCTGCGGATTCCTGCACCGTGAATTCCAGCACCGCGGGGGCCTACCTGATATCACACCACTACTGGACGATTTACTAAAGATCGCTTCCGGTGATTTCACTGAGCCGACACACAAGGCGCTTTTTGCAAAGACGGACACCAGGATCAGTGAAATTTTTTCTGAACTGGCGCCTGACCTGTTTGCCGGAGACTACGAGAAAGATAAAGGCTTGATGTCGCTCTACTCAACAGTCATTCAAAAAAGAGCCGGTCTGGGTTAATTCCCCGTCCAATCGTTCTGCGGTAGCGTGAATTCGCCACAAATTCGGAACAAAGCAATCTACGAGTCTATCTCCCTTGATTCCTATAAGGCCAAGCGGACCGTCAAGGTAAAAAAGCAAGCACCAACGGTGCCCCGTCGTGGATGGCAATGAGCTAATTGGCCAAGGCCCTGGCGAAAGCCTGGCCCAAGGGCAGAGATTTAGGTCCTTACAAATTCGGGATAGGCTTCAACACCACACTCGCTGACATCAACACCCGCAAACTCTTCTTCTTCTGTTACCCGGATGCCAAGAACCTGTTTCAGGAAGAACCAGACTACAAAGCTGACGCCAAATACCCATCCAAAGATCGTCAGTGCACCAATAATCTGGCCGGAGAAAGACACATCAGCATTGGTGAGCGGCACAAGCAGGAGCCCAAGCAGGCCGCAGGTACCGTGCACAGAAATCGCTCCTACTGGATCATCAATCCTGACCTTATCCAGGAAGACGATTGAAAACACAACCAACACACCACCGGCCGCGCCAAAGAGCGTTGCTTCAAGCGCAGTAGGTGTGGAAGGTTCAGCAGTAATTGCCACCAGACCCGCCAGCGCGCCGTTCAGCAACATGGTCAAGTCAGCTCGACCGAACATAATACGTGCCGTGATGAGGGCTGCGATCGCGCCTCCGGCAGCGGCTGCATTGGTGTTAAGGAAAACCATGGCAACTGCGTTCGCATTGGAAATATCACCCAGTTTCAACACTGAACCGCCGTTAAATCCGAACCATCCCATCCAAAGGATGAAAGTACCGAGGGTTGCGAGCGGCAGATTGGCACCTGGAAGCGCATACACCTGGCCTGCCGGACCGTACTTGCCCTTCCGTGAACCGAGTAGAACAACGCCGGCTAAGGCAGCGGAAGCCCCAGCCAGATGAACAATACCGGACCCTGCAAAGTCAGAGAAGCCAAGATCGCCAAGGTTATAAAGACCAAAGACGTCTTCACCATTCCAGGTCCACGAACCTTCCATTGGATAAATCAGGCCCGTCATCACTACGGCAAACGCGAGGAATGCCCATAGTTTCATCCGTTCCGCAACGGCACCAGAGACAATAGACATTGCGGTGGCAACGAAAACCACCTGGAAGAAGAAGTCTGCGGCATTTGCATAAACCGCACCGCCGCTAAAGCCCGCTTCTCTGGATTCAGCCAGGACGGTTTCAGTTAATGCTTCCGCTGTCGCTGCACCATCAAGCTCTATGCCGCTAAGGAAGATTCCCCCACCGTACATAATGGCGTATCCGCAAACGAGATACATGATGCAAGAGATCGCAAAAAGCGCCATATTTTTAGTCAGGATTTCCGCGGTGTTCTTTGAGCGAACAAGACCCGCTTCCAGCATGGCAAAACCAGCCGCCATCCACATGACAAGTGCACCACACACAAGAAAATAAAATGTGTCCAGTGCGTATTGAAGTTCTAGTGATTGATCCACGATGACCCCTCCGGTGGTATTAAAAGTTGCTACATCCGACATCTCTCATCTCTGAAAGCAAAGTTGATGCCAGAAATGGTGGCAGCACTAAAATCATTCCGCTGGGGTGGTTTCAGGCCTGTTTTGACCTTGTTCGGTGCAAACTTTCGCTGTGTCGTCCGGATATCGCACCTTAATAACGCACCCTGATTCCGACCTGCACTATATTGATGCAACAGTCTGGGGCTGACTTTTCAGAGGCAGCTTTTCAGAGGCAGCTTTTCAGAGGCAGCTTTTCAGAGGCGAGTTTTCAGGAAACTTCGTTCAGCAGTTATACTCATGCTTTCTATTAAGGCTCCAATTCGTGCAACCTGACTGGTTCAAGCAATACATTAGCGTGCAACCGGAGCACCACACCTGCCAGGTTGAGGGCGCCACCATCGCTTACCAGCACTGGAAGAACCCCGGTAAACCCGCATTACTTTTCGTCCACGGCCACGCCGCCCATGCGCACTGGTGGGACTTTATTGCGCCTGCCTTCGTCCCGGACTACGACGTCGTTGCAATCGATAACAGTGGTTCAGGCGAGAGTGATCACAGGGTGGAATATTCTGCTGCGCTCTTCGCACGGGAACTTGTGGAATGTATAAACACCGCCCACTTGAACTCACCCATTGTCGTAGGCCACAGCTTTGGTGGGACCATGACTCGTATCGCAGCACACCTTTACCCGGAGCAACTTGATAGCATTGTCATTGTAGATTCTGCGCTAGCACCGAAAAAGTCCTCACGTGAGCCACTACCGCTACCGAAGCTGAAGTCCCGCTATTATGAGTCGATGGAACAGGGCAAAAGACGCTTCAGGCTGCGCCCGCCGCAACCATGCGACAACAAGTTCATCATGGATTACCTCGCGGGGCATTCGCTTAAAAAAACGCCGAAGGGGTTCAAATTCAAACTGGACGGAGCGGTGTTCGCCAAAATGGCGCTAACTGAAGAATTTCCTGCTGCTGCGGATATGGTGCGCGATATGCGAATACCCGTGGGTTTTATCTATGGCGAGAAAAGCCGATTCTTCCCCCCCGCCATTGCCGAAGGGCTAGCGTTAATCCTTGACTCAACGCTGATTCGAGCTGTTCCAGACGCCCATCATCACGTATTCCTGGATCAACCACTGAGCTTTATCGAAGCATTGAAGGACTTGCTGCCTCAGCTGGGCAGTTAACCCACTTTTTTAAACGTGGCCGCTGTCTATCATCAATAGTGACACGCTGTATCTTTCGGTCGGCAAAGGTCAACACTCCGCACAACGCCGCCGATGGCACCTGTAAATGGCTTAACCTGAAACAGGTCTTTGATAAGCCTGTCAGGACAGGTCTAGCTTGCAGATTCCAGCTGCGCGACGAGCTTATTAGCTTTGATCTCCAGTTCTTCAATCAAACTTTTCGACACATGAACGGATAAGGCAACAACCCTGTCAGGGCCGAGCCTTTTAAGGCCTGCTGCGATTTCCTGGGCGGTCTCTTTCATTTCATTCTGGCTCATGGGTTCTCCCTTCTTACTGAAAATACTAGGTTCTGGCGCGGCGCCATCATACCTTAATTAGCTGGAAATACGCCACGGAGCCCGATTCGATATAATGTGTGACCTGTCTAACCATCTAAAGAGAAAGATTACCCAAATGCCAGCGCTGGAAGTCAAATACAAAAATGCGGCACTGCGAGTAGAGCTGGACGGGGACCGGTCTGCAGCGCTTTTTATTAACAATATTCAACGAATGCAAGAGTCGCTAACGACGCTGCCTGGAACACTCAGACTGTCAAGCTCTGTCCAGACAGACTATGAATGGCATGAGTTTATTGAAGTCATCGTTACTTTTGATGAAAAAGACATCACTATTTCCTTACATGCCAGCAACTCAGAAATCGCCTGTGAAACCTATCCGGCCCAAATGGATGACGATAGATGACAATGGATGACAATAGATAACAAGGTAGCAATATGAAACTGGCAAAGAACTGCATCGACGTCGGTGTACGAACAAACAATATGCAAGCAATGCTTGAGTTCTGGACTATGGAAGTCGGGTTACCTTACAACGAGCTGCTCAAGATCGGCGGAGGGGTTCACCAGCATCGCCTTGCGCTGAAAGGTTCAATATTCAAACTTAACCATGCAAGGAGCCTCTTGCCGGAAAACACCCCGACAGGTTACCGAGAATTACTGATCGCTTCCGACGTTTCCGAAACCACACCCCTGACAGACCCTGATGGCAATAAAGTAACACTTGTGCCCGTTGGCTTACACGACATCACCAACATCGGAATGAAGATGGTCGTTCGGTCGCTGGACGATGCACGACGGTTTTTCACGAAGAGTGTTCAGGCGGAACCACTATCGAATACCAGCTTCAGGTGGGGAACCACAGTATTCCTGCTTGAAGAAGATAAAGCCGCACCGATTGGCGGCGGCATGCAGGGCGCCGGATATCGCTATATGACCGTCCAGGTATTTAAGGTCGACAATGAGCATGCTGAAGCGCTAGAAAGAGGTGCGCTGGAAGGAAGCGCACCGGTTACACTAGGCACAACAGCCCGCATATCTTTCATCACTGATCCTGACAATAACTGGATCGAGATATCGCAGCGGAAATCTCTGACCGGAGACCTGTCCGCAGAATAATAACAGCATTGAGGTGGGACGCCATGAGGCCCTGCCCTGGCAGTATAATCTGGCTGTTGCTCCTGTCACCGCGGGAAGCAAGCAGCCAATTCAAAACATTTAGCGTCTACGACGTCGACCCGGATACCAATAACTGATGGACCCAATCGCACGCATTAAAGCGCAAAGACAGGACGCCCGTAACGTTGATGATCCCAACGCGGACCTGTGCTTCCTGGCATTGTCTGAATCGGGCAAGCCTTCCGTTCGAACGTTAGTACTGAGAGATATCACAGCTGACGGGTTCACTCTGTTCATTAACAAAACGAGCCCCAAGTGGTCCATTATCCAGGCCAACAACCAGGCTGAAATGCTCATCTGGTATACCAACAGCCAGACACAGTACCGCATCAACGGGTTGATAGAAGAACTCGCCCCCTCGGTCATCGAGCAGAACTGGCATCGACGTCCCGCCGCAAGCAAGTACATGGATTACAGCTACGAGAGTCTTGGTTCACAAAGCAGCCAGATCGACGCCCGGGACGACCTGATCGGCCACATCAACGGACTCAAAGAAGAACACCCGGAAGAGGAAATGGTGACGCCAGAGTCGGCTGCGGGAATCGTGCTACACCCGGAAGTCATCGAAATGCTGGACCTCAATATGCCCAATCGTATTCACGATCGTCGACGTTTCGTTCTTACAGATGGCAAGTGGCAATCTACCCAGCTTATTCCTTAAAACCTGCCCCTTAAAACCTGCCGTGTAATAAAAGTACCTGCCAGAAAACAAAAAACCCCACGGAGAATCTCCGCAGGGCCCTGTCTTCGTACGGGGAGCAGGCTCCGAGTTATGTTAACTCGGAGGCTCCCCCAGTTGACTGACTATTGATGGGATCACCTCCTTTTACGATCAGGGTGCCACTCGGCGTGCTAGGTGTTCCCCCTGGATAGAACTACTGGCACGTTCACTATTTGTTAAAGTATTTAAGCGCTTTACATCCTGCTAAGCAAGGGCTGTCTGGTTGGACAGAACTTAAGCAACCTCTACCGCTTTGATTCCATTCAAATTGGAAAAACAGGTTTCAACCGCTGTGTTCAGGAAGTCTTGCATAAAAGCCATTTCGAGTTGGTCTTCACGAATCGCGGCATAGAGAGTACACCACAAACCGGAATCACCCAGCTTTTTAGCCATCACTGTACCCTGCTCAAGGTATTCAGTCAGAGCCCAGTTAGGTAAACAGGCGACCCCTCTTCCGGCAGCCACAAGCTGAATCATCATAGGAGTCAATTCTGCTGTTCGCACACTGCCAGGTTCAACGTCCATTGGTTCGAGAAATCGGGTAAAAATATCAAGGCGATCACGATCGACTGGATAGGTGATCAGCATCTCTGATTCAAGGTCATCCGGCAACACCATAGCGTGGCTGACCAGGCGATGGTCATTTGAGATTGCCAGCATCGCTTCATAACTAAACAATGGAATATAGGTGATTCCTGGTAACTCAACCGGGTCCGAGGTGATCACCAGGTCCAGGTCTCCACGGACCAGTGCAGGCAGTGGCGCAAAACTAAAACCTCCAGAAAGGTCCAGCTCAACTTCAGGCCAGTTAGCTCGATAAAGATCAAGACAGGGGATCAGCCACTGGAAACAGCTATGACATTCTATACAGATATGCAGCCGCCCAACTTCCCCGCCAGCAAGTCGTGAGATATCCCGCTCGGCACTTTTCACCATAGGCAAAATTTCATCAGCAAGATTGAGCAGCCTTCTACCGGCAGAAGTGAATCGTGGCGGTTTCGTTTTACGGACGAAGAGTGAGCACTCCAGCCTCTCTTCAAGGTCCTTCAGTTGGTGCGACAAGGCAGATTGCGTCAGGAAGAGACTCTCTGCAGCCTCAACCAGGCTGCCGTTATCTCGCAATGCTACCAGTGTTTTTAAGTGTCGGAGTTCAATCACATTTTTACCATTCACTTCAGGAAACGCCTCATTTACCAGAAAAACGAAGGTCTGAATGACGAAAATTCAATGTATACTCATTTTCTGCAAAAATCACTCACTTTGGCTGTATAGTCACGGTAAAAGCCAGACGTTTCCTAAATCAAGATTGGGCTTGACTGGAGTTACTGAGCAGACACAATGATTAACGGATCGATACCGAATCAGGATCAATGAGCCAGCATGTTTAACCCATTATCCGTAATCATTGAAGCCTTTGTAGACGAGCTCGTGGAGCACTACGTCAACATGTACGGTAATAATGAATCCGACATACAGCTAATCATCTCAACCGCACGAAACGCGCTCGAGATTATTGCCAACAGTGATGCGCCATATCATGACGTCAATCACACCATTATGGTCACCATGGTGGGAACAGAAATACTTCGAGGCAAAATCTTGATCGAAGGTTCAGTCAGCGCTAACGACTGGGTGCACTTTGTCATATCACTTCTAAACCACGACATCGGTTATGTCAGGGGGATTTGCCGCGCCGATCGAAGCGGCCGTTACGCCATTAACATGAGTTACGACACTATCGCCCCAATGCCAGGCTCAACCGATGCATCACTCACGCCCTACCACGTTGACCGGGCAAAGCTGTATATCACTGAAAGGTTCGAATCTGAAGATCGAATCGATACCACCGTTATCTGTAAAAATATCGAGCGCACAAGGTTTCCTGTTCCTAGCGAAGAAGATCACCAGGAATCGGAGGATTTTCCAGGACTAATTAGAGCAGCAGACCTCATCGGTCAGCTGGGCGATCCGCAGTACCACAGAAAAATTTCCTCCCTGTTCGCTGAGTTCAAGGAGACCGGCCAGGCAGCAAAAATGGGCTACACCACGGCCGCGGACCTCGGGGAAGGCTATCCCAAGTTCTTCTGGGAAGTCGTGACACCCTTCATCACCGAGGGCATCCGATTATTACGCCGAACCCAAGAGGGCCAAAAATGGGTCGCCAACCTCTACGCCAATGTGTTTACGATAGAGCATGAGGCACCGGCGTACGGGCCAGAACGCCGTGATACGGTCGAGCGACGCGATCAAGCCAAGAGTGTTTTCAAGGCCAAGGAAATCAGCGAAAACGACAAACGAGGTACTGACAGGCGCAATGCTGGAACCAGGACCGCTGGCTCCAGATCTGAGAATTAGCAATTAAAGCCCAAACTTCGTAGAATCCCGCTCCTTTTTATTCGGAAGTACTCATCAGATGTTGGCCGCCGATCAGCGTCCACCCGTATTGCGTGTCGTACAGGAGCCCAGGTTAAAGATTTGCTTACTGGGCTACCGAAGCAATCCTTACAGCGGTGGTCAGGGAATCTATATCAAGTTCCTCAGTAAGGCTCTTGTAGATGCGGGCCATTCTGTCGATGTCATCTCCGGCGAGCCCTATCCTGAACTCGATGAGGGCGTCCACCTGATCAAACTCCCCGGGCTTAACCTGTTTGAAGCCGATAACCATGTCACCGCTCTCCGACCAGGACATCTGCTGTCTTACACTGATTTTTTTGAATGGTTCAGCATGCTAACCGGTGGTTTTCCAGAACCGTATACATTCGGGAGAAGGCTGGTCCAATATTTCAAGCGACACCGGCCTGGTTACGACATCGTCCACGACAACCAGAGCCTCTGTTACGGAACGCTCCAACTGCAAAAAATGGGCGTGCCTGTTATTACAACTATCCACCACCCGATCACCAGTGATCTACGAATCGCCCTGCAAAGCGCCGAAACCTGGAAGCTACGGCTACTGATCAAGCGATGGTATACATTTCTTAACATGCAAAAGAAAGTCGTTCAGCAACTCGATAACCTGGTCACCGTGTCACGCGCATCAAGGCAAGATATTGCAACCGATTTCGCCATCGCTGAGAGCAAACTCAACATCGTTCACAATGGCATAGACACCAGGGTGTTCAGGCCAATCCCTGCTATCAAGCCCGAAGAATTCAACGTCATGGCAACTGCGTCAGCTGATGCTCCACTTAAGGGACTGGACTATCTTATCCGGGCAATTTCGATACTTGCAGACGAAATACCAGAACTGAAACTCACGGTGCTGGGCAAGCTGAAAGAAGATGGTAAAACGGCAAAACTTGTCCGCCAGCTCGGGTTAGAAAACCGGATACACTTTTACTCCGGACTCAGTTCACAGGAAGTGGCCGAATTGTATGCGAAAGCAATCTGTGCCGTTGTTCCCTCTATCTATGAGGGCTTCGGACTGCCAGCAGGGGAAGCGATGGCCTGTGGCGTCCCGGTCATTTCGACCAATGGCGGTGCACTGCCTGAAGTGGTTGGTGATGCGGGTATTACGGTACCAACGCGAGATCACCTCGCTCTGGCTGATGCGATCAGAACACTGCTCGCAGATTCAAACCTTAGGCAAACCCTGGCCGCCAGAGGACGGACAAGAATACTTGAGCTGTTCAGCTGGGAAGTTGCCGCAGCGGACATGGTTCAACTATATCGCGACGTAGTCTCCCGAAAGGTAGCTCACTAATGTCCCTACAAACTATCAATTTTTCAACAATGCGACTTTCAGAGAATGAGCGGCTGCTCGACCTTGGATGCGGTGAAGGCAGGCATGCCATCTCTGCCTATATGACAAACAACCTGAACGCTGTCGGAATTGACCTCTCTGTAAAGGACCTGAAAATCACCCAGGAACGGTTCGAACAGTTTGCCGAACCAGACAACAACGATAAAAGTCTGGTCATAACGGCCGCCAACGGCGAACACCTGCCATTCGAAGGCGAAACGTTTAACAAGGTCATCTGTTCCGAGGTTCTGGAACATATTCCCAACTATGAAGCAGTCATTGCAGAGATTGCCCGGGTATTAAAAACAGGCGGTGTAGCGGCCATTAGCGTTCCGCGATACTTCCCGGAGTGGATTTGCTGGCAGATCAGCGATGCCTACCATGCAATGGATGGCGGCCACATTCGAATCTTCGACGCGCAGCAGCTTCGCACGGACATTGAATCCGCAGGCTTCATCTTTTATGACAAGCATCACTCACACTCCCTTCATGTACCGTACTGGTGGTTGAAATGTCTCTTCTGGCGGGAGGAAGGCGAGCCTAATGCATGGATCGTCGATAAGTATCATGCGTTCCTGACCTGGGACCTGATGAAACAACCCTGGATCACCCGGTGGATGGATAAACTACTCAACCCAATCATGGGTAAAAGCGTCGTCATGTACTTTGTAAAAACAGTACAGGTAAAAACAGTACAGGTAAAAACAGTACAGGTGAAACCAAAATGACCCAGGTTTTTGTATCCATGGGTTTTTTCCCGGATGATTACTTCGCCGGCACCGCAGACTACATCGCTAAATTACAGGATGCAGATGGTGCTATCCCCTGGTTTGATGGTGGTCCCATGGACCCATGGGACCACATTGAATCAGCCATGGGACTGACTATTGGCGGGCACTTCGATCAGGCCAAAGCAGCTTTCCACTGGCTAAAAAACAATCAGCTTCCAAACGGTAGCTGGCTTGCCGCTTATAAAGACGGCAAAGTCGAGGACGGTACGCGCGCAGAATCAAACTTCGTCGCCTATATTGCAACCGGAGTCTGGCACTACTATCTGGTGACCGGCGACGATGAGTTTCTTTCTGACCTATGGGATACCGTCCGATCAGCGATGGAGTTTGTCCTCCGGCTTCGGGGACCCCAGGGCCAGGTCTATTGGTGTGAAGACACCACGCTTGGCATTCAGCAAGACTCCCTGGTTACCGGGTGCAGCAGTATCTACAAGTCACTGGAATGCGCACTCAATATAGCAACCAGGCTTGAACAAGAAGTGCCACACTGGGCAACCGCCAGATCCAGGCTCGGCAACGCAATTTCACAGCACCCCGAATATTTTGACCGCACCTGGGATTCAAAAAGCCGATTCGCGATGGACTGGTTCTACCCTGTTCTCACGGGCGTCATTAAAGGCAAAACTGCTCAGAATCACCTGAAATCTCGATGGAGTGAGTTTGTGGTAAAAGACCTGGGTTGTGTCTGCGTCAACGACGAGCCCTGGGTAACCGTGGCAGAGTCATGTGAACTGGTGATGTCACTATTGACTGCAGGACAATACCAACCGGCCGTTCAACTGTTCAGCTGGCTACACCAATTTCGCGACGAGAAGGGGGTCTACTGGACCGGGTATGTCCACCGGGACGATGCTCTGTGGCCTCTGGAAAAACCAACCTGGACAGCCGGCGCTGTGCTGCTGGCAGCCGACGCGCTGTCGAATAAAACCGGTGCAGCCCACCTGTTTAGAAACGAATCCGTAGTGACTTCCTCGAGAAACGCTTCCATGGCTAATTCCAATCGCGAATAAAGCATGCACTCAGGGGGGGTAAACTCATTGACCGCTTGCAACACGCTGTTAAAGGCGGCGAAGTAAACCCAATGTTTCTATCCTCTCGAGCTCTTCAAACAAACCCGACGCGACAGCCAGCTTAAGTATTTCATAGGGCGCCTGGCCACCTTCCGCCGGGTCCGGAAAAATATCATGGATAGCAAGGATGCCGTCCGTCACCACATGCGAAGCCCAGCTACGATAATCGGCCTGCGCCGCTTCCAGGGAATGACCACCGTCGATAAACACCATGCCCAGAGGGGTATGCCAATTGCGTGACGCAACCAGGGACGAGGCGACGATCGGTACTACTACATCTTCCAGCGCTGCATTCCGCATGGTCTGCCTGAATTCCCGGAAGGTATCCATCAAGCCTGCCTTACCATCGAACAGATCCTGATCGTGGTATTCCTCACCAGGCTGATGTTCTTCTGAGCCTCGATGATGATCAATGGCGTAAAGCGAAACACCTTTCTCCCGGCAGGCTTCACCAAGATACACCGTTGATTTACCGCAGTAGCTGCCCACTTCCAGCACTGGCCCAAGAGCACCGGCTTGCAGGGCATAAGAGTACAGGGCGTGTCCTTCTTTCGGATCAAGAAAACCCTTGACCGTGTCAATATCGATCGATGACTTCATTATTAGCTAAACGAAAAGAAGACAAAGATAGTCAGGTAGACAGGAAGGAGCAATATAGCGCCATAAACGCATATGTTGTTGGCCACCGGCCACTTGGCCTCATCCCCAACCGGGAATTTATCGCCAAGAACCAGCCAGGCACAACTGCCCAGAACAATGGACAGAATAGTACTGAGTATTATCAACCCCATTACTCGCCTTCACAGTAAAAATGCAAGTCTAACATAGGGCCAGAGGATAAATCGTCAGCCTGTCTCCGGGCTGAACAACCTGGCCTGCCTCGACCATTGCAAGCGCATCTGCCCATACGACAGAAGTCATGATGCCGGAACCCTGATTGGGAAACTTCGAGAGTCTGGTCTGGCCTTCAATATTCTGGATCTGGACGCGCAAATACTCACGCCGGCCTCCGCCCTTGAATGAAAAGTCAGATACCCCGGTGACACAGAAAGGCTTGTAATCACCACGCCCCTGCATCGCGAGCAGATATTGCCTGGCGATGATATGAAACGTCACAAACGTTGATACCGGGTTCCCCGGCAAACCAAAGAATGGCACCCCCTGGACTTCGCCATAAGCGAGAGGCTTGCCTGGCTTTATAGCGAGTTTCCATAACTCAAGCTTGCCTAGTTTTTCAACGGCAGCCTTGACATGATCCTCTTCCCCGACAGACACGCCCCCGCTTGTCAGAATACAGTCTGCCATCGACGCGGCGTCCATCAGTGCCTGCTCGGTTGCCTCTGGTGTATCAGCAACGATCCCCAGGTCAATCACCTTCATTCCCATATTACGCAACATGGCCGATAGCGCGTATCGGTTTGAATTGTAAATCTGACCTGGCGCGACAGGGTTACCAGGCTCAACCAGCTCGTCGCCGGTAGACATGATTGCTATTCGAAGCGGCGTTGCCACCTCGATCTGTGCAACGCCAACAGATGCGACCAGGCTTAATGTTCTCGCCGACAATAGATCTCCTTTGCGGATAATCAAAGAACCAGCCTCTATATCCTGCCCTTTCGACCTTACATTCTCGAACTGATCGGGAAGCGAAAGAAGTTTCACTTCGTCGCCAACCAGTTCTGTGTTTTCCTGCATTACAACGGTATCAGCACCGACCGGAATTTCTGCACCGGTAAATATTCTGGCGACGGTGCCAGACGCTAACCTTGACCCCACATATCCCGCAGGAATCCGGGCTGACACGCGGTAGCTGGTTTGCAGGTTGGCATCTGCATAAGCGATCGCGTAACCATCCATTGCGCTGTTATCAGCCGGAGGAACATTAATCGGTGACTGAATATCTTTAGCGGCACAACAATTTACCGCTTTATCAATGGTTCTAAGCTCACTTTTTCCTGTCGGTTTGACCAGACCCAGTAACTGATCCACCACTTCATCAACAGGCCTTAGTGACACAATCAATGACTCCCCTTTCGAATCAACTCGGCGAAATTACACGGCCGATGCTCTATGTTGAGCTGGTCTTTGAGAACACCGTTCCAGGCAGTTTTACACGCGCCGGTAGACCCGGGCATACAGAATACGACCGTATTGTTTGCGATCCCCGCAAACGCCCTGGACTGGATGGTTGATGTACCGATCTCATCATAGGAAAGTTGCCTGAAAAGCTCTCCAAAGCCGGTGATGTCTACATCGAACAATGGCGTGAGGGCTTCCGGGGTCGAGTCACGGCTGGTGAAGCCCGTTCCACCCGTCACCAATACCACTTCTATAGCACTGTCAGCGATCCAGTTGGAAACGGCAGCCCTAAGCTGGTACATGTCATCAATAACGATCAGTCTTTGCGCCAGAAGGTGGCCTTCTTCCCGCAGCGAATCACACAGATACTGGCCAGAAGTATCGTTTTCCAGCGTACGAGTATCAGATACTGTTAACACCCCAATTTGCAAACCGTTTGTCATTTGGAGTCTCCCTGAGTCTCGCCAATATTGAACAAAGCGGCCATGATACCCTGCCCCAAATTAAGAAAATAGCAGACACAATCAGCCCGACGATCCAGAAACCGTTAGCGCGCCTAAGCTGTTCAACTTTCTGGAAGAGGCAGATTACCCGATCAAAATTTAAGGCTATTCCCCTTTCCAGTTCGGGGCACGCTTTTCGGAAAATGCGAGGGGGCCTTCTACAAAATCAGAACCTTTGTACATAGCCTGAATCTGCTCATACTTGCCCTTGATAGCCGCTTCCAAAGAGTCTGCATTCATACCATCCATGGCAGCCTGTTTACTACCACGAACCGACAGCGGTGCGCATTCAAGAATCAGCTCGGCCCACTTCTTCGCGCCTTCAAGAGCCTCGCCTGCTGGCACAACATCGTTGACAAAACCCAGCTGTTTTCCTTCTTCTGCGCTAACACGCCGACCGGTTAACAACATTCCCATTGCCTGTTTCATGCCAATCTCTCTTGGAAGGCGATGAATACCACCCGCCAACGCCGCCAGACCTACACGAGGTTCAGGTAACGCAAAAATGGCATTGTCTGAGGCGATGATCAGGTCGCATGCGAGGGCGATTTCGAAACCTCCCCCCATTGCCACGCCATTCACAGCGGCAATAACAGGCTTGGGGTTATCGAATCTTGAGGTCAAACCTGCAAACCCCGACGATGGCTGGCCACTCATGTCACCACCTGACGCCTGATACTTCAGATCATTTCCGGCACTAAAAGCCCGGTCACCCGCGCCGGTAATAATCGCAACCCATTGCTCAGGGTCAGCCACAAAATCATCAAATATTCCAGCAAGCTCAGCATTCCCGGGGGGATGCAGAGAATTCATAACTTCAGGTCGCTCGATAGTAATGATCGTAAGTCCACCTTCGCGGCTCACACTGCTGAAATCGCCCATAGCTTCTTCCTGGATTAAAAGACTAAAGTTTACCAGTTTGTCGAACAGGGACAACTTGACGTATATCACTTGACGTACATCACCTATCAAACGATGAATTTCAGCCACTACAGTTCACCAGAATGACGCTATAATGCGCCAACTCAAAAATTTGGAGGACCCATCATGGGACTGTTCACCAAGAAACTGGAAATCCCATCCGCTGATTCGGCACTGCCCGGTCGAACAGATGAGCTCCCCGTACCCGAACAGCATTTTGTGAATGGCAGACCGATGAAAGGACCATTCCCAGAAGTTATGCAGACCGCAATGTTTGGTCTCGGTTGTTTTTGGGGAGCAGAGCGTTGCTTCTGGGAACAGCAAGGCGTTTATGTGACGGCCGCCGGTTATTCGGGCGGAAGCACACCTAACCCCAGCTATGAGGAAGTCTGCTCTGGCATGACCGGCCACAACGAAGTCGTACTGGTGGTATTTGACCCTTTGGTCGTGAGTTATGCCTCCCTGTTACAAACTTTCTGGGAGAGCCACAATCCGACACAGGGTATGCGGCAGGGAAATGACGTCGGCACGCAATATCGCTCTGGAATTTACACGTTCTCGGATGAGCAACTTGAAGAGGCGCTGCGAAGCCAGGAGTTATTCCAAAACAGACTCGAAGAACAAGGGTTTCCTGCCATTACGACGGAAGTTTCCCCTGCCCCTCAGTTTTACTATGCCGAGCACTACCACCAACAGTATCTCGCCAAGGTCCCTAATGGATACTGCGGCCTGGGCGGTACTGGCGTTTGTTACGCTGACTGATCAGTCCAGGAAATTTAATACGCTTTGCCCAAAGTGCCATAGCGAATTCGAACAGGCTGACCCCAGATATGCTGCAATCAGGGATATTGCATGCCCCGCTACGCACAAACCATGTTAGCCATGGTCGACAAGCACCATCACCACATCAAGCTCGCAGCCTATCCCGTCTGTTACGGCATCTTTTCGATGCCGGTGAATTCCAGCACACCAAAGAACACACTGTACCCGAACGCTTCAAGCAGATGACATTCAAGATGTCATCAAAGTTTAAATAGAACTGTGCAGCCGGGTTAATCCGTGAGGCGATGTAATGCCTCATCGTAGCGCGCCAGCGTATTGTCGATGACTTCATCGGGCAGCACTGGCCCCGGGTACTCTTTATCCCACTCTCCCGCGGTGACGAGAGTTTCCGTGTAGTTACGGACATACTGTTTATCAAAGCTGTTTTGTTCCCGGCCAGGGCCCCAATCATCTGCGGGCCAAAAACGGCTGCTATCAGGGGTCAGCACCTCATCGATCAGCACGATGTCACGGTTCTTATTCCAGCCAAACTCGAACTTGGTGTCCGCAATAATGATCCCTCGCCCCAACGCATATTCGCGACCCTTCTCGTAAATACCCATGGACGTATCCCGGATTTTCTCCATGACATCCTGGCCAACGGTTTCAGCAGCCGTCTCAAAACTGATGTTTTCATCATGGCCCTCTTCCGCCTTGGTGGAAGGCGTAAAGATCGGCGCTTCAATCCTGTC